>Ga0190315_1000150_pt1 | contig 43318 bp, 26 predicted proteins | sample 48701101_MG_FD_161673 | JGI IMG/M metagenome (GOLD analysis project Ga0190315, IMG submission 161673) | Hydrothermal vent sediment bacterial communities from Southern Trench, Guaymas Basin, Mexico - 4870-11-0-1_MG | ecosystem: Environmental > Aquatic > Marine > Hydrothermal vents > Sediment ...
TGACAGCTTGGGTCGATCAACGCAATGATTTGGCAACTGAAATGGACTGGCGTTTTACCACCGAAGATGCTCGAATCAAACTCAGAAGACTTTACCCATCAATAGATCCTTGACAATGTACTAGGCTGTTGATAAAAAGCGTCTTGAAGTTTAAAACATAAATAAGCTCTTTATCAACTGCATGCCCGAATGGTTCAGGTAAATCTTGATAAGAACTTGTACTAGACTGCGCCAACAGAGGAACCTATTTTCATCAACCCACCTTATCCATCTGGAGCATAACAAAATGGACATAAACACAACGCAAGATGTTAGTATCTCAGGTTATGTGAGAAACAACGTCGTCATTTTTGATAACAAGATTCAATTGCCGGAGGGGATTAAAGTCAATGTGATCGTGCCTCGTCGTGCCACGAAATCTTCCGGTTTGTGTGGCATTTGGAAAGATGATCGTCCCGTAGCAGAAATTGTCAATGACATCATTGCCTCAAGAACAATCGGGAGGGACTCACAATGATAATGTATCTATTTGATACAGACACGATTATTTATTGGCTAAATGGCAACCAAGAGATTGAGGAGAAAGTAGAAGCGGTTGGATTGGATCGTATCGCTTATTCGATCATCTCACAAGCAGAACTGTATTTTGGTGCTTACAAATCAAATTATGTCAAAGAAAATATTGATAACATCGAAATATTATCAGAAAAATTAGCGATATTACCGTTTGAAGACAAAGCCGCAGGTAGATTTGGTCAGATCAAATCAGATTTGAAAAAGCAAGGCTTGATTATTTTGGACGCCGATATCATGATTGCGTCCATTGCTTTGGCATACAACTTGACATTAGTAACCAATAATGTGAAACATTTCAATAGAATACCTGATTTACGTCTTGAAACATGGACACAAAAAACAGAATAAAAATGATCAGCGTTACCACCTATCAGTTTTCGTAGAGACGCGATGCTTCGCGTCTATACAATGGAAACAATCCCTTATCCTTTTTCACATTTAGCGAAGCTAAATACAGTTTTTGCGCGCAAAAACTTTTGCGTGAAAAGTACTTTTGACAAACTGATAGGTGGTAAGGCCTACCCACCTAAGCAGTCAGCGATACCCACCCAACGATCCTTTTCGGCGATTTTGTGGGTTTAGCGAAGCTTCCTTCGTATCTCTTCGTTCTACCCACCCTACGTATAACGACGAATTGAACAACTTTCCCCTTATTTTCCAACCCCCCCTACATCCTTACAGACTTTGCTATAAGCATAACTCGTATCAACGTGTGATAAAACAGGTTCACCACAATAAGACCAGGGATAATCCGTTGCCTGTTTACCAATCACTTTCATAAGTTCTCGCGTTTTATTCAGATCACCTTGTTGATAAAAACAAAAGGCAAACATATTCAAAACGTAATAACCCATTTCATCAGGGCGTTCAATTCCTTTAGCATACACCTCAAATGCCCTATTGATCTCATTCATGTTCTCCTCTACATGAAAATAGCGTTCATGGGCCAGATCATCATCAGACATTGAATAATAAAGCCATTGTTCAATATGCGCCTTCGGAATCAAGCCATAAAGCACATGCCCTTCTGGCAAGTGTTTAACGACTGTTCTAGCAAATTCGAACATCTCTTCTTGACTGCCTCCCCATTTTGGTGTCAAGGCCGTTAACATAGACTGATGCCCAAAATAATGATCTCGATCTCGTTTAATCATTTGGACAAAATATTCCCAGAACGCATCTTGTCCCTGCGATAAACCCATAGCCACTGTTATTAAACTGCTGAAAGGTTCAGCATCAGTGTTATCAAGAGAAATCGCTTGATAAAAAGCCTTTTGTGCCAACGCGAGTCGTTTCCAAAATTCTTCAAACCGAGAAATGGGTATCGTATCCGCTGTACTATCTCCTCGCACTTCCCAAGCCGCGATTATCATCGCATTACCATATAAAAGATAAGCCAGCGCATTCTCCGGTTCTTGTTCGATCCATTTTTCATAATGTGCCGGCTTAAACTCTTCATCCTCAAGAGAGGCGATTAACAAAGCCCGTTGTTCAGCTTTAGCCTGATTGATAATTTCCGTTACCCGCTGCCATCGTTCTTTTTGAAGCGCATTAGCTAAAACCTGATAACGTTTATTGTTGAAATTTTTTTGTATTTTGACAGCCGGTTTCACAAAAAAGGCGATAACATGCAGGAAACCCATGATTATCTTGTGAATCCAATTCATAAAATAGCGATCAAAATCATGTATCAACCTAAAAAAGATATTGCTTGGAAAAAAATGATGGCCAATCAGAATAAAACCATAAACGGCAGCCACGCTTAAAGCACCCGCGATCAAAGTTGCCGCCATGATAGACTGCTCAAAGCTTCTGATCAGTACATAAAATATCATCAACAGGAAAACAGTCCAAAAAGTGCCTGATTGCTCCTGCTTTTCAACAAATCCAAAAAAAGCCGTTAGTACAATAAGTAAAGTCAAATAACTTAACATCAGATTGTTTACCTATAAATTTTCAGATAATGACGACAAAAGGTCAAATATTTTCAAAAGGGCAGGATTATGATTCAACCCCCCAACGTGCTTTAACCTCCTTTTGATGTAAAGCCAACCATTGCAGCGCGATAATCGCAGGCGCAAAACGAATTTTGCCACTCTGTAACCTATCCAATGCCTCCGAAAAAGAAATCAGATGAACTTGAATATCCTCATGTTCAGAGGCCACACCATGAATCCCAGCCGCCTTCGTGGCGTCTACCCGTCCACAAAAAAGGGCCGTCGTTTCAGTAGTACTGCCGGGACTCACAAAAAAATCACAAATAGGCATAATATCAGAAACCGGGCAACCCATTTCTTCTACCGCCTCTCGATATACCACATCGCTTGCGCTTTCACCGGGCTCCAAAATACCCGCGACGATTTCCCAAAGCCAAGCGCCATTAGCATCTCCAAGGGCCCCAGGGCGAAATTGTTCAATCATCACCACTTGATCAAGAATGGGATCATAAGGCAAAATAGCGGCCGCATGGCCCCGTTCCAGCACTTCGCGCACTAATTCACTACTCCAACCCCCATCAAAAAGTGTGTGTTTGAGTCGATAGCGTACTAATTTAAAAAAACCTTCATAGCACATTGTTTTTTCTAATATTTTAATCTCTTTTGAAGTCGTAGTAGACATGATTTAATCGTTTCGATAATTTAAAATGTTATTTGCAACTTGAAATTGATAATATAAAAAAATAGAGGCCATTTTTTCGATAAGAAAAATCAACCGTTTAAAAGGGCGAAGCTTTGTTATCGCCCTCAATCTATTCTCAAAATTTATCGACTTATCTTTTGAACACCCAAAATTGAATATTAATTATTAATTTTTTATTATATCATAGCTCGTGTTAAGAATTTTAAAGGAAAATAGCTTATGAAACCCATTGTGATCAAACATCATGCTTTACAACTCGTGACACCTTTTTTGGCCGCAGCCTTATTATGGCTAGGCCTCAGTTTAACGCCCAGTTACGCACAGGTTGATACAACCTACTATGTTTTCGTTATGCACAAACTGGATGGAGAGGACTTTTGGAAAACCTTCTACGATTTTCCCAAATTACGTCCAGGCGTTTATCGTTTTCAAATTGTCATAGACTCCACGCCGCCATTTGACAATGGGCCACCACAATGGTATGCCTTGCACCGAGAATTTCAGTTTGTCACGGATCCACAAGGGGGTGTCAAAGTGAGTAGCCAACATCCCTTAGATGAAAAACAGGCCAACTTGCCAACCTCAGAAGAGGCCAATAACTGGACGAATGCCAGAAAAGACCACTTACAACCCATCATAGATTATATGAAAAATGAACAGCGACTCGGCTTCCCAGATCCCAATATCATGCGTTTTCTTTTGCTGAAAAACGCAATACAAGAATCTTGGCAACTGGAGGATAAAACTTATCGTCTCTACCGACTGCATTATTTCAATGCGGGTAGTCTTCTTGATGATGAGTATAAAGAGGCACTGTCACGTTTTATCAACCCAAGTGAAGTGCAAAACATTGATTTTAAACAGCTTAAAGAATGGGTAGACAACCAAGATAGTTTTACATTAGCACAAGACTGGGAAACACCCGACGAGAAAAATAAGGTATTTTACGGATATTTTAAGACTTGGTTTAACCAGTGGCTCGATATATATGCGTCACCTAAGCAAGATAAAGGCATTTGGACAGGGTATTGGATAATGCTTTTCTTGGGTATTGTGATTATCCTCTTTTTTGTGGCTAGGCAATTTGGATTTCTGCTGCCTGAAAAACTGCAACGTCTTCGGCGGTGGCGGCATTTTCGTCAACATGATGAGCATTCCGCGCCCTATTTAAGCGATAAACCCGTCTCTTCCCAACATTATATACCTCGTTCTGGCGAAAAACGGGCAGCCAAAACGACAGCCCCTGTCTCTCCGGCTTACGTGTCGAAAGAGAATTTTGATTCTTTAAGGGATGAATTTGAACAATTTCGGGCAATGCAGGAGAGACTCGTGAAACGAAGTGAGATGTCCAGAGAAAAAGTGATTAACATTGTCAAAGATGAATTTTTTTCTCAATCCCATCAACTTGAGAGTCAGTCAAATCCTGAACAGTTGTTGATAGCCGATACCAACGAACCCATCACACCGAATTGGGTAAGCGAGCCTGATAATACAAAAGAGACTCGTGTCTTTGAACACGCCATGATACATGTTGAGGATATACAACAGGCATTAGACAGACACCTTCCTGAAATCTTGTCTCAACAGATGTCAATATTATATCAAAGTCATGATTTTAGTGACTTGGTTAAAAACCAAGTCGAACACTATCTGAATGACACTTTTAAAAAGGAATTAGAAAAACAGCTTATGCACTATGCACAAAGCTATTGGAATCATTTCCTGAAAGAGAAAAAGAAGAAAACGCCACAACCTGATACAACGGTTAATAACAGGGCGCAATCTCCCCCAGTGCCCTCTTCATCTACCGCTTACAACGTGAAACAAATCAAGGCACTCTTATTGAGCATGAAAGCCGTAGATGAAGCGGCCTTAAATCGTTTAGATACCAGCGTAGAACCTTGTATCTTTATGACGAATATGGTAGCGAATTGCTTAAAACTGAATCAGCCCATCACCCAGTATCAGCATCTGTCAAACGCCATAGAAGAATTAACGAATGGCAAAATAGCGCTGCTGATTCCCAATGTGGGAGACAAAATAGTTGAAGAAGAGAACAATGTGGTAGGCCATCAAACCGTTACAAACGGAGTCTTGGATGTTGTGGCAACCTTAATCCGCCCAGGTGTAAAATGCAACAAAATAGTCCGACGTAAAGCGGATGTCATTCAGAATAAATGAATTTAAATTGTCAAAGACTTCACCACCCCCAGAATCAATTTCTTTCAGTGCGTTCAAAGTGGTTTCGTTAGGTTTATCACTTAAATCTTTGTAACATATTATCTTTATGTATAACGATGAGGGTGCAACCTATAGGAATTGTAGAGATGCGATGCTTCGCGTCTCTAATTTAGAAAGTTATAAAGAAGCCCTTGATATTTTTGACAAGGTATTGCAATTTAAGCCTGATTATTACGACGCTTGGTACTTGCGTGCTACTACGCTTAAAAATTTAGGCCATTGTCAAGAGGCGATTTCTAGTTATGAGAAGGCTTTGCAATTCAAAACAGATAAACACGAAGAGTGGAACAATATTATAAAAATACTTTCTACGCTTCCTCAGTTATTCAAGCCAATGAAATGAAAAGGCTATTTCTAATTATGACAAACCCTTGCAATTAAAACGGGATGAACAATCATATTTAAACAATCGTAAAGCCGTGTTGGAAAAGTTGGATAATCAATCAAGGTAGATTGATTTTTTTCTCGTTACCACGTTTGACAGGATCATGTCTTCCTCAAAGCGCCTGCAAGCGTCAATCATGACAATTTTAAAAGCTATAACTTGATGAAAACGAAAAGGATTGTATATAACAAGGGATTAACACCGTTAACTACAGGGATTGTATATAATAAAGGATTGGAGCGTGGTGCTACTCGGTTTAAATCCGCATCGAATATACAATCTTTGTCGTTATTAACGCACTTCAATTTCCACACGCTGATTTGAAATCCACGCTACCTCATCATGGCCTTTCACAACAGGCCGTGTATCGCCATAAGCATACGTTTTTATTCGCTTTCCTGCAATACTGCGTTGACTCAACGCGGTTTTAACCGCTTTAGCGCGATCTTGTGATAATTGCCAATTCAGGCGGGAACGATCCGCTTTCGCTTTACCGCTAAAAGCGGGATTATCGGCATACCCTCGAATAATAAGATGCTTTACTTTCATTTCAGTGAATATCAAAGCCATGTCATCAAGTTGCTCATTCAAAACCAGAGTGAAATCCTGTTCATCTCCTTCAAACTCAATGATTTGGAAGACAATAATGGGTTGTAAAATGGCTGTAACGGTATTGACATCAGGCGCGATACTTTGATCTTGTTTTCGACATCGCGCCACTTTTTGATGAAGACGTTGAAGTCGTTTTTTGTCATAGAGTAATATCAAGCTTTCATAGTTTAATACCCTGTTACCATCCGCGATACGATAGCGATTATCACGCAATAACTCAGCCACACGTTGACGCGCCTTTTCATGCGTCGTGCAAACCTGTAGATAAGCTGCCAAACTTAAAGGCCATTGATTTTGTTGATAATAAAGCTCCCCAATGCCAAACCAGGCTTGTGGAGAATCAGGCCGTGTTTTCAGGGCCTGTTGGAAATGATAATGCGCTTCGTTGTTTTTGTTTTCCAGTGCTAAAATCACAGCGAGATGAGTATGCGCTTCGGGATGATTCGGGCACAACGTGAGGGCTTGTTGAAGTAAGTCTTTTTGCAGCGTTCGGTGGATGAGGCTGTCCAAATATTCAACTTCTGTAATATAATTATTGGCATCATCACAGGGTGTTATCGCCCACAGCATCGCTGGAAAAATCAGCATCGTAGGCAGTTGGATCATGAGTAGGCTTTTTAGAGGTTTCATATTGTAGTAGAGACGCGATGCTTCGCGTCTCTGTTTCATGTTGTTTTAAATGCTATGTTTCTCATAGTAGAGACGCGATGCTTCGCGTCTCTGTTTCATGTTGTTCTAAATGCTATGTTTCTCATAGTAGAGACGCGATGCTTCGCGTCTCTGTTTCATGTTGTTCTAAATGCTATGTTTCTCATAGTAGAGACGCGATGCTTCGTGTCTCTGTTTCATGTTGTTTTAAATGCTATGTTTCTCATAGTCGAGACGCGAGGTATCAGAGACGCGATGCATCGCGTCTCTACTGAAATAATTTGAATTGGACTTTTAAGTTTACTTTGGCAAACTAAAGTTTGCATTCCAACCGAGGAGAAGTATCAGAGACGCGAGGTATCAGAGACGCGAGACATCGCGTCTCTACCGATATAACCAAACTCGCATCAGTGAAATAAGTTTATCCGTATCCACCGGTTTAGCAAGATAGTCATTTGCTCCAACTTCTATACATTTCGCTTTATCCCCTTTCATCGCTTTCGCGGTTAGCGCAATAATAGGCAGTTTACGGTAACGGGGTTGGGCCCGAATGTGATATATCGCTTCATAGCCGTCCATTTCTGGCATCATAATATCCATTAACACGAGAGAAACATCAGGGTGTTTGTCCAGTAATTGTAAGCCTTCGTGGCCGTTTTTACCCACAACCACTTCCATATCTTTGTCTTCCAGCACTGTCACCAAAGCAAAAACATTGCGAGCATCATCATCCACAATTAATATCTTCTTATTTTTCAAGATAGTTTCTTTATCATGCACCATCCGTAGCATGTTACGCTTATCCTTGGGTAACTGATTTTCCACTTGATGGAGAAATAACGTCGCTTCGTCTAACAAACGTTCTGGTGAATGCACCGCTTTGATGGTGATATTATTGGCGCATTGTTGTAATAATATTTCTTCCTCTTGTTCCAAATCGCGATCTGCATAAATAATCACGGGAATCTGACACAGTTTATCTTCATAACGCAATTGCTCAAGCAGGTGAATACCCGCTCCTTGTTCAACCTCTAAATCCAGAATAATACAATCAAATTGCGCGGTATTCAGTTGTTGTAATGCTTCAGCTTGAGTGGCAGCGATCTTTGACTGAATATTGCTACTCCCAACTAAATCAAGTATGTCTTGTTGGCGTGGTTTATCATCCACGACGACTAACAGATTTTTCACGCTATCGCTAATAAACCGTTCTATTTTTTTTAAAGCATCCCCAAGCTGTTTCATGTTAATGGGTTTGAGTAAATAGCCGATAGCGCCCATTTTTTTCGCATCCATCTCTTGCTCAGAAGCAGACATAAAATGTACAGGAATATGCCGCGTATTGGGATTGTCTTTCAATTTATCCATGACTGTCCAACCATCCATTTTAGGTAAACCCACATCAAGCACAACAGCATGAGGTTGGTATTGTTCAGCCAGTTGCAAACCGGTTTTGCCATCAGTCGCAATAAGACATTTAAAGCCATTATCCCTAGCCAGTTCCATCAGAATATGAGAGAACTTACCATCATCCTCAACGATTAAAAGCGTTTTATCGTTAGGTTTCAGATCATCTCTATCATCTGCAATCGGTTCATCATCCGATATCACTTCTTCGTTAAGTGCAATGGGTGTCACGGTTTCACTAGACATGAGGGGTGCTGTTTGCGCTTTTTCCGTTGACGGCACGCTTGAAGTCTGAGGTATGATGGTTGAGGCCTGAGGCCTGAGGCCTGACTCATGAGGCTTGAAGGTTTGAGTTCTTATTCCTGACTCCTGACTGCCTCTTTCTGACTCCTGATTTTTGCTTTCAAAAGTTTCTGGCAAATACAACGTAAACGTACTCCCTTGATCCACTTCGCTCACCAACTGAAGATCGCCACCAAGCAGTTGCGCTAACTGGCGCGAAATAGACAAGCCCAGCCCGGTGCCGCCGTAATGTCTACTGGTGGTGCCATCGACTTGCTTAAAAGCGTCAAATATTAAGGATTGTTTTTCTTGAGGAATACCGATACCCGTATCGTTAATGTTTATCGCAATAATCTTAGCCGAATCAAGTAAATCCTTGGGAGGAGAGACTGGGGATTCTACTGTCAGCTTAATTTCACCTTGACTGGTGAATTTAAAAGCATTGGAAAGCAGGTTGTTAAGAATTTGTTTGAGCCGTTGTAAATCCGTATACAATATGGGCGGCATATTTTCAGCAACCGTGATAGTGAAAGCCAGTCCTTTTTGTTCAGCAACAGGACGGAATTTATGTTCAATCATTTCCATACACTCAAGCAGCGAAATATCCTCAGGCACCACTTCCATTTTCCCCGCTTCTACCTTCGACAAGTCAAGAATATCATTAATCAACGCCAACAAATCTGAACCTGCACTGTGAACGGTTTGTGCATATTCGACTTGTTTTTGAGTTAAATTACCGGTTTTGTTGTCACCCAGCAGTTGTGCCAAAATCAATAAACTATTCAAAGGGGTACGCAATTCATGCGACATATTCGCCAAAAATTCAGATTTATATCGCGTACTCTGTTCTAAAGCACGCGCTTTTTCTTCTAATACCAACTTATTTTCTTCCAAGGCTTGAGTCTTGTCTTCTAAATCCGAATTGGCTAATTCTAGTTCTTCCCGTTGTTCTTGTAGTTCTTCATTATTGGCTGACAGTTCTTCCTGTTGCGTTTGCAATTCTTCATTAGCAGATTGCAGTGCTTCTTGTTGGGCACGCAGTTCTTCATTAGCGGATTGAAGTTCTTCCTGTTGTATTCGTAGCACTTCATCGGCATTTTTCCGCTCGGTAATGTCTCGAATAATGCCAACAAACATACGTTTTTCGCCAATAAGCATTTCAGCAACCGCTAAATCTATTGGAAAAATAGAACCGTCTTTATGCTGACCTGCTGCCTCGCGCAACTTGCCTATCAGTTTTGCACAACCGGTATGTAAATAGTTCTGGAGATACCGATCATGTTCAGTGTGATAGGGGTCTGGCATCAGCATTTTGATATTCTGATCGACAACTTCAGACCATGAATAGCCAAATATTTGCTCTGCGGCAGAATTAAAGGAATCAATAATACCGTGTTCGTCAATGGTAATAATGGCGTCGACAACGGTATCGACAATGGCGCGAATATGCTCTTCTCTCTCTAGGATTTCTTCTTGTCTGTTTTGCAGAGTCAGCGTCATTTGCTGAGATTCTTCCAGCAAGGCTTGCATACGCAAACGAGATTGTGCCGAATTGAGCGTGATAGCAATATTATCAGCCACTAAATCCAACCATTCTATTTCGGTAGCAGTGAAATGACGAGAGGTGGCTAATTCCAAAACCCCCAAGACTTGCTCTTCATAAAGCAGAGGCAAGACAAAAATATCATGCGGTAACGATTCACCCAGTCCAGAATGGATAGATAAATTGAGATGTTCTTTAGGTACTTCGGTAAAGAGAAGCGTTTTTTTCTCTAAGGCCGCTTGTCCAATAAGCCCTTCTCCCAACTTAAATTCATTATAATTATGCTTGCGCTGTTGATAAGCGTAGCTACTGACTAATTTGAAATTTTTCCCCTCAGCTAAAAAAAAGACACCGACTTGTGCATGAAGATAATCTGCAATGTAAGTCAGAATATTTTGCGTTAAAGAGGCGAGTGTCTGTTCACCGCGCATTTTTTCATTCAGTTCAGTCTGTCCGGTTTTAAGCCAATCCGATTTTTGGCTTTCATCGGTGACTTGTTGCAATTGACGAGTCATCTGATTAATGGCCTGTCCCAGCAGTTCGCTTTTACCCTTGCAATCAATTTGACGGCTATAATCGCCAGCGACAATCGCTTCTGAAATGTTGGTAATCTCTCCCAACCGTTGCGTCATTTCAAACAGGGCTTTACCCAATAGATCCTTCTCAGAACGGGGGACAATTTGCACCGAATAATCACCTTGAGCCAGTCGATGAGCCTGTTTCACAATTTCTTTCAGGCCCAGAACCATGTCTTGCAGGGAAGCATAAATACCCGTAGCCTGAGTGCGCTTTGATTCAAACGGTCGATCAAGATTACCGGCTGCCACACATTTCGTGAGTTGTGCAATTTCAACAGGTTCCCCGCCAACTTGCTTGAAAATGTGACGACTAATAAACCAGGCAAAAAAGCCGGCCAGCAAAATAGCCACGCCTAATAAATACCATTCTATTCTGACCAATTTGTGAATAAGGTGATTGATTTTTTCACCATGCTGCTGTGATAAGTGTTGCTGGTGAGTACTCAATTCCTCAAGTTTTTGAACTAACTGAGCACTGACTGGCGCTGCTTGACTTGCTAACCAATAGTTGCCACGATTCCAGTCAGGCTGATCACGCATTTCCAACATTTGAGTATTGAGAGGCATAAAACGGTTACGGCTTTGAAAGAATAATTCAAAGGCCTTCAACTGTTCCGGTGTGAGCAGGTTTTTTTGACTATTCAAGTCATAAAGACGTGTTTCATTTTTTAACCATAGTGCTTCAAAATCGCTTCTAAATTCTGATTTTCCAGACAGTAAAAAAGCGCGGATATTGGCAAGTGATAAACCAAGCGTTCCTCTCACATCAGCCATCATACCTAATAACGCTTTACGCTCTGGATTGGCCCCTTGTTTAAGTTCAAGGTCAATCATTTGTGTAATATTATTCGACATGATGTTGGATAACGAGACGGCTTGTTCAAAGAACAGCTTGAGGGCAGGCATATTGTCTGGCGTTTGAGCAATCTCTTCAATGTTCTGTTGAAATTGTTTCAATTGAGACAATAGATTCTTAATTTCTCTTAGCTGCTCGATGTGCTCTGGGTGAATCCAGTTGAGGGAGAGTTTTTTCAGTTCCTGTAGTGGGGCCTGAACTTGTGTTGCCCAGATTTCCTGTCTTTCTTGTTTAAATTTAGCCTCTCCTAGCAGCATCCAACTTTGCAGGGCGGCTAATGTTTGATTCACCCCATTCAACATCATCATGCTGTTTTTGGCCGTCGGGGTGTGTATATCAGTGATGTGGTGCGAAAATTCTAGGGCAGTGCGTACTTGCACGATATTAATGGACACGACGATTGCGATTATGGCAACCATGACAGAGAAGCCTAATATTAATTGACTTTTCATCCTGATGGGTTTAAGTAATAGCATTCTGTTTACCTTGAAATCAATTATGACATCAATTATCAATTATCAATTCTCAATTATCATTAATAATGTTAGCAAAATTTATTTTACTACAAACAGGCGGGGGTTGCTTGCTCATCGTAGTGGCTTGATGGGTGGGAAATGAAAGATAGGATAGAACGCTGATATGTCACATTTCACGCGCGTAGTGAAGCGAAGCGAAACAAAGTGCGTGAGCCGAAGGCCAGCTACGCTAAATACCGTTTTTGTTTGCCTCAACTTCTTAAGTGACATGCTGAATTTTAGGGCGATAACTTCGGTTCGCCCTTTTGCCGTAATTATCTAAAGCCTTTCCCACATTTGCCGATAAGCCGCTTCCAAATGACGAGTAAAACGGATACCGTCTAAAAGTGGAGAAGCTTGCATCCGATCACGCATTCCCGTTCGTAATGCTTGTAAATGATCAAGATCACCTGCCAGTTTAATAGTTCTTTCTATATACTCTTGTTGTGTATAAGTAATCAGTTCAGTCAATCCTACGGTAGATAAAATACTCAATCCCATGCGTGAAACGGATCGATCTCCGACTAATGTCACAACTGGAATGCCCATCCATAAAGCATCACAAGTTGTCGCGCCGCCATTAAACGGATAACTGTCCAGTGCCATATCGATCTGATGATAGGCTTTAAGATAATCGCTGTAAGGCACAGAATCTCTCAGTATCAGTCGTTCAGGGGCAATACCTAATTCGGCAAAGCGATCTCGCAAAGCGTGTTGAATGGCCACGCTTTTCAGACTTTTGTTTTGTATCACCAATTTGGCATCAGAAATAGCATGAAGAATTTTCGCCCAGAGGGCAAAAGTGTGCTGATTTAACTTAGAATGGTTATGAAATGCGCTAAAGGTGATATAACCCTGTTGAATTGCAGGTAATGGACTAACCGGTGGACTATTTTCATGGGGATGGTAACAAAAGAAACTGGCCGGCATTCTCAGCGGGATTTCTGAACTCAACGGTTCGCTCATGCCATCAGGATCGAGATAATTATCGGTTATCCGATAATCAATAGTCGTTAAACCCGTTGTATTGGGATAACCCAGATAAGTGACTTGAATCGGAGCCGGTTTTCTAGCAAAAACCAAAATACGATTATCGGCCGTATGCCCACCCAAATCAATCAAAATATCAATTTGATCCTGTCTGATTTGAGCAACCAGCGCCTCATCAGACAGTTTAACGCAGTCTCGCCAATGATGCGCGTATTGTTGGAAGCGTTGAGTCGCTTCATCGTTTTGTAAGTGATTGTAATAACAAAATATTTCAAATTTTTCGGGTTCGTGATGTGCCAGCACCGATTCAATAAAATCGGCGACAGCGTGTTTGCGAAAATCGGCAGAAACGTAACCGATTTTCAATCGCAGAGGATTGCCGTCATTAAGATGAGATTTGATCAAGGCCGATAACGGCGCGGCCTGTTGTTCATTAAAACGCAGGTGTTCAGCAAAAATGGCTGCACGATCAGAATCTATGGCATAATTCAAAGTGAGTATGAGATCCTGATGGGCCAACAGATAATTCGGTTGTATGCCAATCGCACAACGATAATGGGCTATTGCATCATCAATCAAGCCTTGATTTTTCAAAGCACTGCCCAGATGACAATGCGCTTGTGCAAAATTAGGATTTAAGGAAAGCGCCTGTTGATAACAAGTAGCCGCTTTATCGAATAGATTTTGATTATTAAAGACATTACCCAAGCTATTATAAAAATTGGGTACCGTGTTATCGACACGGATAGCTTTTTGAATCAGTTCGATGGCGGTGTCATGATCATTAGCTTGGGCCGCGATCATGCCCAGTAAATGTAGCGCATCGCTATGATTAGGCTCATGTTGCAAGATTTGACGATAAATCGTTTCGGCCTCCGGCAATTGTCCGGCCGTGTGATAGTGCATCGCCTGTTGCAGTGCTTGAGAAACCGTTAATTTTTTATGCTGTGGCGAAAGCGATTTTTTTTGCTTTTTTTTGAGGCTTTTTTTAGAAAGTTGTTTTTTTGACATTTTTTAGAATCTGATTCATGATATCGAGTACAACGGATTAACGAACTAAACGGATTGATAAATCGATCATTTCTGGGGAAGAGCAACACCCCCTGAAGGGGGTTGAATATGAATTCGAGGTTCAAGTTTTTATCCGAAAAAATCCGCACTCGTCCGTTAATCCGTTGTAGTATCAGTATAATCAATTAGAGAAGAGAGTGATGGAAAAAGAAGTCATTATTTATACCGATGGCGCTTGTATTGGAAACCCAGGCCCAGGCGGCTATGGTGTTGTTTTAATTTATGACAATCATAGAAAGGAACTTTCAGGCGGCTTTGAATTCACCACGAACAACCGCATGGAAATGATGGCCGCTATTGTTGGACTAGAATCCCTTCAAAGGCCCTGTCAGGTTAAGTTATATTCTGATTCACGATACCTAGTCGATGCCATAACAAAAGGATGGGCCCAAAAATGGCGTAATAATAACTGGTGGCGAAACAAGGCAGAAAAAGCACTCAATCCCGATTTATGGGAAAGACTGCTTGATTTATGTGATAAACATCAAGTTGAATTCACCTGGATTAAAGGCCATGCAGGGCACAGCGAGAATGAATGTTGTGATAAACTCGCTACCAGTGCTGCAGCGGAACAAGATGAATTACCCGAAGATGAGGGTTATGATCCAGATGCCAGTTCAGGGAAAGAAAAGATCACAGCCGAAGGCGAGCCTTGCAAAAAGTGTTCAACACCGGTTCTCAAGAAAATACCTCGCGCAAAACGAAGGGAAAACCAAACTTATTACTACGAATATTATTTGTATTGTCCAGATTGCAAAACGATGTACATGGTTGAGGAAGCGAAAAGAAATATATAGCTACAAGTCTATAACTACAAGGATTGTTTATATATAACTACAAGGATTGTTTATATATAACTACAAGGATTGTTTATATATAACTACAAGGATTGTTTATATATAACTACAAGGATTGTTTATAATAAAGGATAATATAGCGTTTCCCGTTTGAATAAACGCTATATAGCGTATATAGCGTTTCCCGATTGCGTCAAGTACAAGTCCCTTCCTTAATGAAGGAAGGGATTTAGGGGTGGTTGTACCTTATGCAAACGGGAAACGCTATAGCTTGGCTACAATCTAATCCTTTATTATAAACAATCCTTGTAGTTATATCTTGTAGTTATATCTTGTAGTTATATCTTAAAACCAAATTCCCCAACTCACAGCCAGCTCATACTGTGACATTTCCAAAAAGCCCGTTTGAGAGCCCGTATTGGGATTCATACCCTCTAGCCTTTCATTCGGCGCGTAAATAAAAGTCACGTTAAAATCCACTTTTTTTGAAAGCGCCGTACTTAAACCAAAAGTATAATGCGTTCTAATAACTGCCGGCGCTAAAACATTAAACAAAGCTTGTGGACTGGGAATCGGATTATTGGCATGACTGTAACCAACACGCAGAGTCAGATCAGGGCTATATTGCCACTGTAGCCCCGCTTTCAAAATATTCATATCTTCCCAACCAAAACCCAGTCCATCAGGTGTACCCAGTAAAGTCTTGCCAGGCGTAAAAACCAGATTAGAAGGATTGGATAAAGCCTTAACACCGCTGTACTCAATGCGTTGATACTCAAGTGCCAAACTCACTTTTGGCATCAGAAGAAGCCTCACCCCCAGATTATAAGTGGCCGGAATATCAAAACTGCCTTCCTCAGCCAACAGCCCTTTATAATCATCAAACTCACTCATCCACATTTTGGTTTGATAAGACGCACCCACTGTCAGATGCTCGTCGAGTTGACCCAACCAACCCACACGTATACCACCACCATAAGCGTAATTAGGCCCATTATTGGTCACCTTATCGGGGTACTTTGAAAACGCTTTAAAAGGCTGCAAACCTTGCGCTTCAAATCCTTGAACCGCAAAAATAGGCGCGATACCCAAAGCATGTTGCGCCGTGATTTTTCTGGAGTAAGTCAGTCCAACGAACATTTGCATTAAATCTGCGCCGGTTGGCGAAGAAGCCAACGTGCTGGGATCACTTGGATCACTAAAGTTCTTGAAAACGGGGCTATCGTACTCCGTATTCATTCCCCCGTTGCCCGCCACAAAGAGGCCAATAGCTGTGTTGTCATCCAACATACGGTTATAGGCGAAATTAGGAATCACAAACCAATCGTTATTGCTTTCATAAGTGCCCGGTGCAATTGAGGCAGGTGGCATCGTTGCTGACGCATCGTCATTAGCCGTAAAGCCCCGTTCAGGCATAAAAAACGCTAAACCGTAATCCAGACGATTGCCCATCATAGCGAGTGTTCCGGGATTAGTCATACCACACATCGCACTGAATGTCAGAGCGACGCAGGTACCCCCCATTGATTTCGATTTCGCCCCATAGCCATCTGCAAAATAGCCATTTGTCGCGTAACTATTTGAATAAAAAGCCAATGTTAGGCCAAGGCAGAGTAATACTGTTCGAGATGTTTTCATGTACAGATCCTTAAAATGGTTAAACTGGGTAGTAATGCAAAGTTGATGCGTCTCTACTTGACACCTTTGCGCCTTTGCGCCTTTGCGCCTTTGCGTGAGATTGGTTTTAGATCGAACCCTTCTTATAATGAGGGTTAATGGTTAATGGTTAATGGTTAATGGTTAATGCTCACCTATTTGGAAACCTTTAATAAATTATAACCTCGTTTCCCCTACACACCCCCCTAAAAATTGAATAAAATAAACAACTGAACGACTGTTCTTCTTGTACTCTAATTTAAATAATGAAACAATTGTTACACACACCATTTTATTTTTATTTGACAATCGTTGTCTATAATGCCATTAACATTTCTATCAAATCTATAGTTTTTGAGATAAATCGCTCGTTGTCGAAAAATAACGTCACACTTTGCTTAAACATTGTAATAACAGTCTCAACGATCTCAATTGTTGGTGTTATATATGACAACGCTTTAGTCTTATACCTCACAAAATATAAAAAATATCAAGTTTTTGAGAATTGATGTGAGCATTGCTCATTGATAATTGCTCATTGATATAGTGCTAGGATTATTTTAGGCTATCACAACTTAAGTTGATATGAACATTGAACAAAATAGGCCTCAATAATCCAGTTGATATGAACATTGAACAAAATAGGCCTCAATGAGCTAATCGGTAGTCCCTACAAACCAATGGAGGTATTCAAACAGTGCGAATTGGGTAATTGTTCATGACAGAATTGGGATGATTAAAAGCCACGGAATGACACGGAAATCACGGAATATTTCCGTGTTTTTCCGTGTTTTTCCGTGGCAAAATCGACCCGAAGCCACTCACACAAGTCATTGATTTGTAAGTAAGCCACGGGTTTGTAGGGACTACCCAAATTTGCAGTACCGAATTTTTGATCATCCTGCAATGTGGATGATGAGAATGACAGGTGTGTCTGTTGAGCCATTTTTGCCACTTTCACAATTTGATAGAACGCTGATTCTGCTTCTTATGGCCTGATTTTCATATGCGCGCAAAAACGTTTGCGTGAAACGCTGATTTAATTTGAGTTAAATCCGTTAAATCAGTCAAATCCGCGTTTTATTTCCTAAAACTTTCAAACATCTATCACCCATATTGCCTTTTTCATTTTTCATATTTAATTAATGATAATTTTCTGTCATGAAAGAATCTACCGAAGCGACAATCAAAATCAAGCCCTGTGTCTCGTTTCTCGTTGTGGCTTGGAGCGTTGCGATAATCCTTGTGCTATTGTGGGAAATACGTTACGTTCAGCAAGCAACACAAGAATTGATAATGACAGAAGCACAGGCGCATTTCACTAAAGATCAAGCCTTTCGTCTCTGGATATCCTCCCATGGCGGTGTTTACGTACTCAAAGCTGAACCCAATCCACCCGATCCCTATTTATCTTATCGAACAGAGGGAGATATCCAAACCTTATCAGGAAAAACGCTTACGCTACTCAATCCTGCCCAAATCATGCAGATGATCAACGAAAAATTTAGCAATTTGCGTGGTGTAAACGGACGTATCACAAGCCTTCAGCCACTACTGCCTGAAAATGCACCAGACGATTGGGAACGAGATGCCCTAGAGCGTTTTGAACGGGGAGAATCAGAGGTATACGAACAGACGCAAATCCATGACAAACCCTACCTGCGTTTAATGCGCCCAATATTCACACAATCTGACTGCCTTAAATGCCATAGTCAGCAAGGATACGAAATTGGCGATGTACAGGGCGGTGTAGAAGTCTTGTTGCCAATAGAACACTATTTAGAAAATCAGCATAATATCCTCATTATAAGAGCCACATCGCTCTGTTTGCTTTGGTTACTGGGTATTAGCGGCATATTCTTAGGTACACGAAGCTTGCAGCAACAACTCGCTAAACGTTTTGCAGCCATAGATGCGTTGCGCTATCGGGCCGACTTTGAATGGATTATTACCACGCTCTCCTCCTATTTTGTACGCCTTCATCCTGATGAGATTGATATCGAAATCAATCGGGCACTACAAATCATTGGTGAATTTGCAAAAGTAGACCGCAGTTACGTTTTTCTCTTCAGAGAAGATCAAAGAATAGTAGACAATACGCATGAATGGTGTGCCAATGGGATCAAATCCCAGATCAACAATCTGACAGAAATGCTTCTGGATGAAGAACTGCCCTGGTTTGCTTCAAGAATGAAAAAATTTGAGGATGTGTACATACCCACTTTTAATGCACTGTCGGCGAAAGCCTACCTCGAAAAAGCCTATTTACAAAAACAAGAGATTCAATCCTTGGTTATTGTGCCCATGATCAGTGGCAATCAGTTAAAAGGATTTCTAGGGTTCGATGCTATCAAATCTGAAAAAAAATGGTCTGAAGACATTATTTCCTTGCTTAGAATAGTCGGCGAAATCTTCACCCATTCACTTGAACGCAAGCAGCATGAGGCAGAATCTCGCCAAGCTAAACAAATTATTGAAAATAGTCCTAATGTGTTATTCAAATGGAAAGCCGAAACAAAATGGCCTGTCACGTATGTGACTGAAAATGTTAAACAATTAGGATACACGGCTAAAGAATTGTTAGACAAAAATACGTTATTCGCCAATATTATTCATCCTGATGATTTACAAAGGGTGACACAAAAAATTCAATATTATTCAGACAATAATATCGACCATTTTAAACAAGCCTACCGCATTATTGATAAACAGGGAGAAGTTCACTGGATTGATGACTGGACAATTATTGTCAGAGATCGAACAGGTCAAATTGCCTATTATCATGGGATCATTACAGATGTCAGTGAACGTCAAAAAGCAGAAGAAAAACTGAGACAAAGCGAACAAAGATGGCAATTTGCCCTTGAAGGCAGTCAAGACGGTGTATGGGATTGGAATCTGGTTAGCAATCAGGTTTATTTTTCTCCCGCTTGGAAAAAGATGCTAGGTTATGAAGAAAATGAAATCGGTTCTGATTTAAGCGAATGGCGGAAACGCATCCATCCCGATGATCAAAAAAAGATTTCTCTTGAAGTCAATCACTATCTGACCGGTAAAACAGACGATTATCGAAATGAACACCGCCTATTATGCAAAGACGGCCATTACAAGTGGATATTAGATCGGGGAAAAATGATTGAATGGAATGAAGAGGGTAAACCTACCCGGTTTATAGGTACGCATGTTGATATTACCGAACACAAGCGGGCCGAAGCGGCATTAATAAAAAGTGAAGCTTCCCTGAATGAGGCCCAAAAAATGGCGCATATTGGTAATTGGGAATGGGATATTCTCAGCAATGAATTATATTGGTCAGATGAAATTTACAGCATTTTTGGATTAACGCCACAAGAATTTGGCGCAACGTATGAAGCCTTTTTAAATTCTGTTCATCCTGACGATAGAGAATGTGTTATAAAATCGGTGAATAACGCTTTATATGAAAAAATACCCTACAGTCTTGAACACAGAATTGTTCTGCCTAATGGCCTGGGGCGCATTGTCCAAGAACAGGGTAAAGTCACTTTTGATGACAAAAGCCAACCCATTCGGATGGTGGGAACGGTTCAAGATATTACCGAGCGCAAACAGGCCGAGGATAAAATTCGCAAACTTTCTACTGCTGTTGAACAAAGTCCAAGCATCGTTGTGATTACCAATACTCAGGGTAATATTGAATACGTGAATCCCAAGTTTACCCAGATTACGGGTTATATGGCAGAAGAAGCTGTCGGACAAAATCCACGCATTATGAAATCGGGCCAGCACCCACCTGAATTTTATCAAGCGTTATGGCGTACCATCACATCTAGCGGAGAATGGCGTTCTGAGTTTCATAACAAAAAAAAGAACGGGAGCCTTTATTGGGAATTTGCCTCTGTTTCAGCCATCAAAGATAAAGAAGATAACATTACCCATTTCATCAAGGTTGGGGAAGACATCACAGTTCGCAAGCAGACTGAGGAAGCATTACGGGATAGTCAGGAACAACTTCATGCCATCCTCAATAACAGTACGGCCGTCATCTTTCTTAAAGATGTAGCAGGCTGCTATCTTTTCATCAATAAACATTATGAAGAATTGTTTCACATTTCCAATGAACAAATCAGGGGTCAAACCGATTACGATGTTTTTCCCAAAGAAATTGCTGATGCTTTTACGCTTAATGATCAAAAAATCATAACAAGTCAATCAGTGCTAGAATATGAAGAAGTCGCGCCACATGATGACGGATTACATACCTATATTTCAATTAAGTTTCCTTTATCTAATGCGAAAGGTGAAATTTATGCGGTTTGTGGCATTGCCACCGACATTAGCGAGCGTAAACGAGCAGAGAAAGCATTACAAGAAAGTGAAGAACGCTTTCGCGCCTTATTTGAAGGTGCCCCAGATGCCATATTTTTAGCAGAGCCAGAAACGGGTGAGATCATTGATGCCAATCCAGCAGCATCGCAACTGCTACTCAAATCCCGTGAAGAAATGATCTGCCTTCACTACTCACAATTACATCCCCCAAGAACAGAAAAATTGGCAACAGAAAATTTTGCTAAACATTATCAACAAGCTCGCGATAAAAAGCAAACCACTTTGGTTCAAACTACCGTTGTTCGTTCTGATGGAAGCGAAATCCCTGTTGAAATATTAGCACACCTGATTCACATTCAGGGAAAAGCGGTTCTTCAAGGCGTTTTCAGGGATATTAGTGAACGCAAACAAGCTGAAGAAAAATTGCAACAGAGTGAAGAGCGGTTTCGTAGAATTTTTGAACAAGCCCCCATAGGTATGGTTCTCGTCAATTTAGGACATCGGTATATCAAAGTGAATGCTGCTTTTTGCCAAATGTTGGGATACACCAATCAAGAACTGGTAGGTAAGAAAGTGACTGACATGACCTATCCAGAGGACATACCACAAAATAAGAATCTGCTCAAGCAAGCCTTGGATGGTAAAATATCATCTTACCAGATGGAAAAGCGATACATTAAAAAAGACGGCAACTTGGTTTGGAGCCATTTAACAGTTTCTTTTTTTCACGATGACAGCGGAAAACCCTTGTATTTACTCGGCATGAGCGAAGACATTACGCAACGCAAGCAAGCTGAAGAAGCACTGAAACACTCGCAACAGCGATATGAAACGCTTGTGCATTCAATTGACGGTATCGTATGGGAAGCCGATGCGAAAACGTTGCAGTTTACATTTGTGAGTAAACAAGCAGAACGATTTCTGGGTTATCCTGTTGAAAATTGGCTTAATCAGGCAACATTTTGGTTTAAGCATCTTCATCCTGATGATCGCCACTGGGTAGCGGCGTTTTGTGCAGAAGCCACCTTAACCCAAAAAGATGATGAATTTGAATATCGTATGATGACAGCCAATAATCAAACGATTTGGTTAAGAGTTCTGGTTACCGTGGTTGTAGAAGACGACCAAGCTGTCAGATTATGCGGTGTGATGTTGGATATCACCCAAAGGAAACAAGCTGAAAAAGCACTCAAAGAAAAAGAGCGCAATTTACAAACTATTTTTAATTCGACAACAGATGCCTTAATTGTCGCTAATTTAGCTGGAAATATCGTCGATATAAATAGAAAAGCCATGGAATTGTATGGCTATACGACTAAAGAATTTGTTGCACTGCACACTGGCCAGCTCACTCATCCAACTAGCCATTATGGTTTAGGACAATTTATAAAGGAAATTAAAACTAACAGGGTAGCTGTAAAAGAAACCGTTGATATCCGAAAAAACGGTACACTCTTTAATGCTGAAGTGAATGGAACCATTTTAGAATATAGTGGTCAAAAACATCTTTTAATCATTATTCGAGATGTTACCGATAGAAAGCAAACTGAGGAAGCACTACGAGAAAGCGAGGCCAAGTTTCGCCATATTTATGATAATGCACCTGTTATGATGCACTCCATTGATGTTAAAGGAATTATCTGCGATGTTAACCGCAAATGGCTGGAAGAAACAGGTTACAGCCGCGAAGAAGTGATTGGCAAAAAAGCAGACTTTCTGATGACAGATGAATCAAGTGAACGGGCTGTTTCAAAAGGGGTTTCTCAATTTTGGCATGACGGTTATGTGCGAGATGTTCATTACCAATATATCAAAAAAAATGGGGCCGTGATCGATGTTCTGTTAAATTGTGATGCGACAACCGAACCGACCGGAAAACTGATCCGTTTGTCTGTTGTTCGCGATGTGACTGAGCAAAAACAGACTGAAAAAGCATTAAAAAAAGCCATGAAGTCGGCTGAATCTGCCAATCGTGCAAAAAGTGAATTTTTGGCCAACATGAGCCATGAAATACGCACGCCCCTGAATGCTGTTATTGGCTTCAGTGAACTCTTATCCTCATTAGTCACAGAGCAAAAGCCAAAAACGTATCTTCAATCGTTCAAAACGGCCGGAAAAAGTTTATTAACTTTGATTAACGATATACTCGATCTCTCAAAAATTGAAGCCGGCCGACTAGAAATTCAGTATGAGGCAACTCATCTTAATCATATCCTCAATGATTTAAAAAATATTTTTGCTATCAAAATCGCCGAAAAACAACTCGATTTGATTTTAGAACTCGATCAGGATTTACCGCAGACGCTCATGCTTGATGAAGCGCGGTTGCGGCAAGTCTTGTTGAATCTCATCGGCAATGCGGTCAAGTTTACTGACAAAGGGCATATCAAATTGTCCGCGAAGTTTGATGATAGCCAGGCGCTAGGCCTCATTCGTGATGAGACAGAAAACAGGCCTGAGGTGCCAAGAGAGATTCAGAAGACGGCCATGAATTATGACTCACGCTCTTCTATTAATAAGTCATTGATTTTGAATCATAAAGGGGAAGTTAGAAAAGCCGCTTTAAGGAACCACATTGATTTAATCCTGTCTGTGGAAGATACGGGTATTGGTATTCCTGAAGAACAGCAGGACATTATTTTTGAATCTTTTCGACAGCAAGATGGACAAAAAACGAGAAAATATGGTGGCACGGGACTCGGATTAGCTATCACGAAACGATTGGTAGAAATGATGAAGGGTTCTATTTCAGTCAAAAGTCAAGTGGGTGTCGGAAGCGTTTTTCAAATCACTTTACGGCATGTTGCTCTCTCTCCTAGCGAAGCGTCTAGTCTGACACAAGAAACCTCTTTTGATTTCAATACGATTTCTTTTGAAAAGAGTTTAATACTCGTTGTGGATGATATTGACTCCAACCGTTCTCTTATCAAAGAATGCTTATCTCAAGCGAATTTAGACATTATAGAAGCCAGAGAGGGTCAGCAAGCCCTGTTTTTGGCTGAAAAATACCATCCGAATCTGATTCTGATGGATTTGAGAATGCCAGTAATGGATGGTTATGAGGCGACAAAACAGTTGAAAAAAAATCAGAGAACCTTTGATATACCCATAATTGCCTTAACGGCCTCTGTCAAAGTAGACTCTCAATCCAATATGAAAGCACAATTTGGTTTTGACGGATATTTGCCCAAACCCGTTAATCTAGCTGAACTGTTTAATCAATTATCACATTACTTAAACTACACTCAAACAGGGCTTATGGTACTCAAAAACTCGGTATGGGCCGACAGATTCAAAAATCATTCTAAAAATATTGCCCCATTTCCAGAATTGTTTAAAATGCTAGAAGAGAAAATGATGCCGCTGTGGCAAGAGATGAATGGTGTGATGGAAATGGATATGATTGAGGATTTTGCAGAAAGACTCATAACACTCGGAAAAGAGTATAAGATATCGATTCTTATAGATTATGCGGAAAATTTACATGAATTTGCGGAGCATTTTGATATCAAACATCTTGAAGAGACATTACAAGCTTTTCCAGAAATAGTGTCAATAATGGTTAATGGTTAATGGTTAATTAAATTTTAAGCGCCGTCAATGTGGGTTATGATAAAACACTGATTCGGCTTCTTGTCATGACATCGCTGATTTTTTAATTGATAATTGATAATTGAACGGCCATCTATCAGTTATATTTGTCCATTTAACATAGAAAGGGCTATTAAATAGACTTGCTTTAATAAATGATTTAAAAATAGACTATACTTAAAATAGCCACTGATACTGAGATCAGTATGGCATCAGTTTAATCAGGCCATAATCAGCGTTCTATCCTGATAACTGATAACTGATAACTGATAACTATTCCAACCACAACCACAGGAGGATGCTGTTTTAATAGACAGCATTAAACAAGATGATCTATAAACCCATAACTGACGTTAAATGCCAAACCTTATCCCGTCTCGGTTTGCGTCCTCACTTTGTTTTAGCCCTCATTTGGGCTTTGTTTCTGGTGCCAGTCACTTACGCTGATATTGTGGTAACAAGTAACAGCAGTAGTGGCGCTGGTTCTTTGCCACAAGCCATTACTGACATTCCAGCCGGGGAAACCATTACCTTCGACAGCAGTTTAGATGGAGAAACCATTACCGTGACTAGCACGTTGACAATAAACGCTGATCTGACTATTGATGCTAGTGCTTTACCATTGGGTTTAACCATCAGTGGTGATAATGCGAAGCAAGTCTTTAATATCTCCAGCGGGATTGTGGAATTTAAAGGCCTGACCATCACTGGAGGAAACTCTGGTACTAATGGCGGCGGTATCTCTAACAATGGAACCCTGACGCTAGAAAATTGCACTCTTGATAATAACACTGCTAGGTTGGGGGGAGGTATTTATAATACGGGTAGTAAATTGACTGTTAAGAACAGTACCATATACAATAACACAGCTGGAGCACATGGAGGTGGAATTTACAACAAAACGAATACACTAATACTCAATAACAGCACAGTGAGTAGTAACACAGCTACAATTAGTACTGGCGGCATCCGAAACCAAGCCACGGCAGAGATCAAAAACAGTATCATCGCCGGAAATACAGCGTCTTCCAATGCGGATTGTAATGGCACCATTACTACCTTTGATTATAATCTATCAGGTTCTAGTACTGGTTGCCCTACTACTGGTACAGGCAATAAAACTGTCGCTGATGTATCCACTGTGCTTGCCTCTTTTGATACTTCACTTGGTGTTTTTCCTCTGAACACGACCGACCCGTCTTCTAATCCAGCTATTGATGCCATTCCCACAACTGCTGATTGTGGTAGTACCCCTCCCTTTAATGTAGATCAACTCGGCACTTCTCGGCCTCAAGGTACTGCCTGTGACATCGGAGCGTATGAGTATAAATCTTCTCTTGATGAACCCGAGAATCACCCCGCTGACTTCACTGCCACGATAGATAGCGACACAGAAATCACGTTAACTTGGACAGGTTCGACAGAGGCACAACTTCCGGCTAATTATTTGATCGTTGCGAAGATCAACGATGGCGGGAGTTATGCGTCTGTTGCAGATGGTACAGCTGTCGCTGATGATAGCGATTGGAGTGATAAAAATGCGGCTGTGAATCAGGCTCACCTTGTTGGAGAGAATACTTACACCTTTACCAGCTTAACGCCAGAAACGAAGTATGATTTCCAGATTTACCCCTATACGAATGCCGATGATCTGATTGATTTTAAAACGGATGACACTGTTCCTGAAAAATCAGCGACAACACTGGCCTCAGAACCCACTAATCATCCTACTGACTTTAGTGCTACCAAAACTGACACAACCATTACACTGACTTGGACAGGTTCAACCGCTGGTACGGGGGAGCAATTACCGGCTAAGTACTTGATCTTGGGTAAAAAAAGTGGCACTTTTACTGATCCTGCTGATAAAACGGCTGTGGCTGATGATACGAATTGGGACGGTGACAGTGTGGCTGTGAATGTGGATCATGCTACCGGTTCTAATACCTACAGCTTTAGCGGTTTAACCCCTGAAACTCAGTATGATTTCCAGATTTATCCTTACACCAATGCTGATGCCAATATTGATTTTAAAATGGCTGGCCCTTCTACTTCCGCGACGACTAAAGCAACAGATCCTGAACCGACTCACCATGCCACTGGATTGACGGCAACCGTGAATAGCGATTCGATTCTGACGCTGACTTGGACAGATGCGACGGCCGGTGATGGGGAACATGCGCCGAGTGGTTATCTGATTAAACTCAGTAACACCAGCTTTGACGCGATCACGGATCCCACGAATGCTGTGGAAGATGATATTGATGTATCAGATGGCAGTGGTGCTATCAATATCACGCAAAGTACGCAAACCTATCAATGGACGGGTTTAACGGCAGAGACTACCTACTATTTTAAGCTTTACCCTTACACCAATGCGGCTGCCACGATTGATTATAAAACGGATGGTGATATTCCGCAGATTGAAATATTAACTCATGTTTCGATACCAGAACCGAGTGAACAGGCTACTGACTTTACGGCAACAGCCGAAAACAATACCATCATTAAATTGACGTGGACAGGTTCTATTGGGGATCAAGTGCCTGCTAAATATTTAATCGTGGGTAAAACGGGAGGCGGTAGTTATGCAGCGGTAAACGATGGCACACCCGTGACTGATGATAGCGATTGGGCCGGTGACAGTGTGGCTGTGAATATGGCTCACGCTGATGGAGAGAATACTTACACCTTTACCGGTTTGACTCCAAATACAGCTTATGAATTCCAGATTTATCCTTACACCAATGCCGATACCACGATTGATTATAAAACCGATGGAACAGTTCCATCTGCATCGGTTAGCACCTTGGCAACGGCTGTCGAACCCAGTAATCCGCCGAGTGGCTTTACGGCAACGGCCGATAGCGATACAACGATTACGCTGAGTTGGACAGATGCGACGGGTGATCCACTTCCGTTCGGTTATCTGATTAAAACCAGTGCGACCGATTTTGACGATATTACTGCGCCAACGGATACGACACCAGTTGATGATGATACCACGGTGTCTGATGGCAGTGGGGCTAAAAACATCCGTCAAGGTGTTGGAACCTATCAATGGACAGGTTTCAGTGCGCCGAATACCTATTACTTTAAGATCTATCCTTATAGCAATTCGGATACGACGATTGATTATAAAACGGATAGCGTTGAACAGGTTTCAGTCATTATGCCACCCAAGGCACCGAACGGCCTCAGCGCGGGTGCGACTTCAGGAAGTCAAATTAACCTGAATTGGACAGATGTCAGTGATAACGAAATCGGTTTTAAAATCTATCGTTCCGATGATGGCGGTAATACTTGGGGAGAAGAGCCCCTCGCGACATTGGATGCGGGTGCGAATCAGTACGGCAGTGGTGGACTCACTTGTGCAAAAACCTATCACTACAAAGTGAGTGCTTATAATGATAACGGAGAAGGCTATACGACGGTGAGTGCGGGAACTCATCCGTGTCCGGTTCCGCCACCGCCTGCACCGCCACCTTCGCCACCACCGTCTTCAGGCGGGGGATCATCGGGTGGTTCATCACCTCCTGTGATCACGTCCACACAAAAGCTGATAATCAACTTTTCGGGTAAGGGTAAAGGAACGCTGATTTCTAGTATAGAACCTAACGAGAAGAACTGTGATGGTGATAAATGTACTTATACTTATCCCCTCTCTTCGCGCCTTACGCTTTATGCTAAACCGGATAAAAACTCAACATACGGCTATTGGGCGGGGGCTCGGGATTGCCTAGACGATTCATTAGAAAATGATAAGGGTGAGGGTGAAACCAAAATCGTTCTGAATAGCGAAACCAGTTGTATCTTGTCCTTCAATTTGAAGAAGCGGAACTTGAGCCTGATTTATGTCGGCGACGCTAAGGGTTACGTCAGCACCGTTCCCAGTGGTGACAGCAAGTCTGGTTGTCAAGTCGATAAATGTCGGGTTTTTGACAGCGGTACCCAAGTCAAACTCGTTCCCAAACCCGCTGAAGGTTTCCAATTTCAAGGCTGGGGCAATGATGACGAGCAAGGTTGGGCAAGTGATTCTGATTGCAAGGATAATCAAATGACAATGGATGGCGATAAGACGTGTACAGCCGTCTTTGGGATCGCTACGACACACAGTCTGACAGTGAGTTATGCGGGTACTGGACTAGGTACTGTAACCCGTAACCCTGTGGGCACGGCGTGTGGTGAGCAGTGTACCAGTCATAGCGATGATCAAACGGTTACGCTAACAGCGGTGCCCGCAGCGGGTTCAAGCTTTGTCGCTTTCAGTGGTGATTGCAATGCCGATGGCCAAGTCGCGATGGCAGAAGACAGAAGTTGCATCGCAACCTTTAATTTAGGAACCGTGGTAGGCCCAACTGATCCGACACAACCGGGTGATCCGACGCAGCCGGGTGATCCGACACAACCCGCTGATCCAACACAGCCAGGTGATCCAACACAACCGGGTGATCCAACACAGCCAGGTGATCCGGTACAACCAGAACCACCCAAACCACCGACAAGTTATCAACTGTCTGTTAGCTTAGCCGGTACGGGTACCGGTAGCGTCAAGGGCGCTGGTATAGATTGCGGTACGGATTGCACGGAAAGTTTCCCACCGGGTACCCCGATGATGCTCACGGCCGCGCCAGCCCCAGATTCAACCTTTGGCAGTTGGAGTGAAGCTTGTCTGAATGGTCAGATTCATGTCGATGCGAATAAGACGTGTACCGTCACTTTTGTCGCTAAACCCAGTGCCACACTGACAGTTACCAAAGCGGGCCCAGGTACCGGTACGGTGACGAGTCAACCTGCGGGGATTGACTGCGGTGAGGAGTGCACAGAACGCTATATTATCGATCAAGGGCCAATTCCAGTGGCCTTAACGCCTTTAGCCGCAGTGGGATCATTCTTCAGTGCCTGGAATCCAGAATGCCCGAATGGGCAAGTGCTCATGGATGCGAACAAAACGTGTACTGCGATGTTTGAATCCTTTGGTGTACTGCAATTTGTTGGCGGCCCGACGATAGATGTGGCGGCCCCCAAGATAGCACTTGATGAAGAGGCCGGTGAAGTCACTTTTACGGTCAGCCGTACTGGCGGCACATTTGGTCAAGCTTCCATTGATTACACGACGATAGATGGCACGGCTCAAGCCGACAGCGATTATCAACCGAGCCGAGGCACCCTGACTTGGGCCGCTGGTGATACGGAAGATAAAACCTTCACGGTGACGATCTTGTCAGATAGAACCAAAGAGGCCGATGAAACGTTAAGCATCAGCTTATTGAATCCCAGTGGTGGCGTACTTTTGGGCACACCGCAACGGCTTCAATTAACGCTGACAGAAGTGCCTTGGTTTAGCAGCGTTCAATTGGTGATGCCCCGCTACACGGTTCAAGAAAGCAAAGGCGAAATCACCTTGTTAGTCACACGGGCCGGTAGTAGCAAATTTCCGCTCACCGTTGATTATGCCACAGTCGATGAAACGGCAACGGCCGGTAGCGATTATCAAGCGGTCAATGGCACCTTGAATTGGGGTAATGGCGATAGGAAGCCTAAACCGATCAAGATTCCGTTAGTGACCGACACGATTGAAGAAGCTGATGAAACCTTCGTGCTTGCCTTATCTAATATTATGGAAGGGGCACAATATGGGCCAAATCAGCAAACCACAGTGACGATTGTTGAAACGCCAAACAGTGCGCCACCGCCAAGTCCGGGTGCCCCAGGCACAGAAGCCGGTACAGGAGGGAGTGGTTCCCCAACTACAGAGCCAGGTACAGGTGTACCAGGTAGCGAACCGGGTACAGGTGTACCAGGTACAGAGCCGGGTACGCCTGGTACAGAACCGGGTACCGGTTCACCAGGTACAGAAGGCGGTTCGCCTCCTGTTGTAGAAAAACCCTCACCGGGCATCTTGCAATTTAGCGCGCCCAGCTATGATATTGACGAGCGTGATGGCAGCGTGATAATTGGGGTTACTCGCACAGAAGGCAATAGCGGCGCGATTGCTGTCAATTATGCCACTCAAAATGATTCGGCTTACGCCGCGAGAGAGTACACAGAAAGCTACGGCAAATTGCGCTGGGCTGATGGTGAAACCAGTGAAAAGCAATTTCGCGTCAGCATTCTGGATGACACCTTAATGGAAGAACCGAAACGCTTGATCGTGATACTGTCTAATCCGACTGAAGGCGCGACACTGGGCGAGAACGTCCAAGCGGCCATTAATATCATAGATGATGACAAAGCCCTTTTGCAGTTCTCTTCAAAGAGCTATATCGCCACTGAAAGTAGCGGTCAAATCGTTATCACGGTTAGCCGCAACGGCGGTCGTTTAGGTGAAGCCTCAGTAGATTATGCAACCAGCGATAGCACAGCAATAGCGGGTGAAGACTACACAGCAACCCAAGGCACATTGACTTGGTTCAATGGAGAAGACTATGACAAAACGATCACCATTCCTCTGGTTTTTGATCGCGTCAGCGAGGGCAATGAGATTGTCGTGTTGAGTTTATCCAATGCCAGCGACAATGCCGGATTAGGTACGCCCAGCGAAGCCACACTCACTATCACAGAAAGTGATTCAAAGCAGTGTGAAGGAGGGCAAGTTATTGATTGTGCGATGATTTCAGAGGATAAAGACGCACCGCCCTTGCAAGATGCCAGAATTTCCCCGAAAGGAACCGTAGCGGGTGTTAAACTGGCAGGTAATGTCAAGAATGCCGGTTGGGTGCAAGATGTCGAGCTACTGCCCAACACGCAATTGACTGGCGGCACAGTCACGGGCGAGATCAGTGGCCCAAGTCATCCTAACCAATCTGATCAACCCGCAGCCATTCTCAGGGATGTCAATATCACCACGGGTGCCAAATTAAATAATGTTGTAATTGGTGGCAATTCTGTGATTGATCCGGCTGTCATTCAGAGCGAAGATGGATTAGGAGAAGGCGTGCGTTTTGAAAGCAACAGTCTGATTCCTGAAGAGATTGATTTAGGTAATCTGTTAGGGAGAATGGAAGAAGATGTGTTTGGTAAGCATGCCGTGAACTTGACAGACGATGTGCTGTACAATAGCGCCAGAGGCGGCATTTTAGGGGCTATCAACAGCTTATCTCAATTGAAGAATAACGGTTTTGTGTTACGGCAAAATCCGAAAACTGGCTTTTTAGAAATAGAGAGCGCCGATATCCTTTATGCCGTGTTGCCCATGCAAGTCAAGCACATCTTGAAAAAACAAGTGGCTAGAGATATCCGGCAAGGTGTGTACTTACAGCCCGATCACAGCGTCATCTTCATTACGCACACCGGACGGGAAGTGATAACGCAACCGGTGATGCAGGCACCTAGGGTTTTTAATCAGGCCTTACGCCGTTTTGGGCTTGAGAGAGCCAAGATGCAAGACAATGGTAATATCCAAATCCAGTTGGATAAAGCAAACTATCTCATGCTGCGTTCCAGTTTGTACTCTCAACAGGTACCTGCTGAAACAGCATTAGGTTTTGCGATTAGCAACAGCGCCGTCTCCTTTGTGTTTGATGATGACAAGAGTATCCGTCGTCACCAACCCATTTACCCCGCATCGGCAGATCCAGAAGCCTTGCAAACGCTGTTTAAAAACGATGCGGTATTAGGCAGTGATGGGCAAGTGGTCATACGATCAGGTACACGTCGCTATAAAGGGCAATTTGATTACTTAGTCACTCGTGGACAAAAAAGGGAATCTGGCCTACAAGTTCAAGATATTGGTGATATTAACCATGATGGTTGCGGGGATTATCGGCTAGATTACCGCAATGGAGATAGCCAGATAATGTATTGTTTGCCGTAGTTGGATAAGGATAGAACGCAGATTTGACTGATTGTCCTGATTAACGCTGATTTTTTGATCAGTGTTAATCAGTTTCATCATGATAATCAGCGTTCTATCATCTAATCTAAGAAATCCGTTTATTCCGTCAATCCGCTGTACTAATTGAAAGTCAATAGAACACCGATTTGACTGATTATCATGATTAACGCAGATTTTAAATTATGAACTGGACAATTGAAAGCGCGAAACAACATTTTACTGAAATCATTAATCAAGCCATACAAAAACCGCAACCCATTTTTAACGATAAACAAATCGTTGTTGCGGTGATTGATGCACAAACCTTTCAGGCATTTGAACAATGGCAACGAACACAAAAACGTTCACCCGCTAAAGCCTTTGAAGAATTAAGGCTATTATGTCTTGAAGAAAATTATGTTTTAGAAATGCCTAATCGCTATGACCGTGAAAATGCCTTTATTAACCTTAACGCCGAATAATGATCTTTGTGATACTAATATTTTAAGCGAACTAATACGTCCAATCCCCAATAAAGGTGTTCTTGAGTGGATCGCTAAAGTTTCAACTCTTTATTTGAGTGTCATTACCGTTGATGAAATTTATTTTGGCCTCAAACGGCGGCCCAATGTCAAAATACAAAAATGGTTTGAGGCCTATTTAGCTAACGATTGTCAAGTGTTAGCGGTAACGACTGAAATTGCTAAATATGCTGGCGAATTACGTGGACAATTGAGTTTAAAGGGACAAGTCCGTTCTCAAGCTGATATGCTTATTGCGGCAACCGCTTTTATACATGGACTTAGATTGATAACAAGAAATGAACGGGATTTCAAAGAATGTAATATCGTTGTTATGAATCCATTTTATTAAGTTAGCAAGCGTAGGTATGTCATGGAAATGGTTATGTGGGTAAGGATAGAACACTGATTTGACTGATTGTTATGATTAACGCTGATTTTTTTGATCTGTGTTAATCAGTTTCATCATGATAATCAGCGTTCTATCTTTTTGATCTTTGTACTCTGATTATTTAGAAAAAAAACCAATGACTGGCAAAAAACTTATCCAAAAATTAAAACTACAAAATTTTCTCTCATACAGTCAAGCAGAAATCGAATTACAACCGCTTAATGTATTAATTGGCCCAAACGGTTCAGGTAAATCTAATCTAATTGAAGCATTTAGCCTTTTGAAGGCTCTCCCCACCAATTTACTTGTCCCCATTCGTAAAGGAGGAGGAGTCAATGAATTTCTTTGGAAAGGAGAAAATAATAATCCCACGGCTCAAATTGGGATTGTTCTGAATCATGCTGTTGAACCAGTTTATCAACTCACAGTCGATTATCAACTCAGTTTCACCAGCGTAAATCAGAGACTTGAAATCGTGAATGAAGTGATTAATGGCTTCACTATAAACAAAAAACATTATAACGCCCCTAATAAATCGCTTATTGCCCAAGGCATTTTATCAAAGTCAATGAATTTTGAGGATGAGCAGAACAATTATGAAGGCATTTTTGCGCTCAGAAATCAATTGTCTGAAATCGCTTTATATCGCAACTGGCACATTGGAGACGGTTCTGTCTTGAGAAAACCACAACAGACGGATTTACCAGAACATCCTTTGGAAGAAGAGGGCAGTAACCTGGGCCTCGTTTTAAACGATTTACAATATCAACTCGGTAGTCAACAGATACTTGAACAGTTTCAAAAATTTTATGAAAACGCGGAAGAACTGAGTATCAAAATTTACGGTGGCACAGTACAAATATTTATCCGTGAAAAGGGGTTGAGTCAGCCCATTCCTGCACCTCGTTTATCCGATGGCACATTGCATTATCTCTTTTTAATGGCATTACTCCTTGATCCAAATCCACCCTCATTGGTATGCCTTGAAGAACCAGAAATTGGTTTTCATCCCGATACTTTGCCCCTCATTGCTGACATGCTCATTGAGGCCTCGCAAAAAACCCAATTGATTGTGACGACGCATTCGGATGGCTTAGTTTCGGCACTGTCTGAATATGCTGATTCGGTGTTGGTTTGTGAACATGATGATGAAGGCAGCCACTTGCATCGCCTTGATTCGCAACGACTGAAAACTTGGTTAGAAAAATATTCGTTAGGTGAACTTTGGTTAATGGGGGAGATTGGGGGTAATAAATGGTAAAAGAAATTCGGATTTATATAGAAGGGGGCGGTGATAAAAAAGATACTAAAAAGGCAATACGTATCGGTTTTAGTGAATTTTTAAAAGACTTGAGACAGATTGCCCAGAAAAACAGAATTCGTTGGAAAATCATTGTTTGTGGTTCTCGTCAAAATGCTTTTGGAGACTTCAAAAATGCTTTAAAAGCCAATCCGAATGCTTTTAACATTCTACTCGTTGATGCCGAAGCGCCTGTCAATACAAGGCCTTGTCAACATTTGAGGTTGCGCGACAACTGGGATTTAGACAATATTGATGATGAACATTGTCATCTCATGGTACAAACAATGGAAGCGTGGTTAATTGCGGATATTGAAGCACTTCAAAAATTCTATGGTTCTGGGTTTAAAGAAAAAGCCCTTTCCAACAACAATCCCGAAGTTGAAAAAATTGACAAAAAGCAACTTGAACATAGCTTAAAAGCGGCTACTCGCCATACCCAAAAAGGTGAATATCACAAAATACAACATGCCTCTAAATTGTTAGCTTTATTAGCAGTTGACAAAGTACGACAAGTCGCACCACATTGTGATCGCCTATTTACAACACTGATTCAAAAAATGTCAATATGAACAGGGTAAGGATAGAACGCAGATTTAACTGATTGTCATGATTAACCCTGATTTTTTTATCAGTGTTAATCAGTTTCATCATGATAATCAGCGTTCTATCTAAACACCTCAACACCTCAACCCCTTTTTATGAACCCTCTCAAACAACCCCTCATTATCCCGATTTTATTTATGCATTCACGTTTAATTTTAAAAGGCTTTAAATCCATTCGCGATCTTGATTTACCGCTTTTACCATTTAATATACTGATTGGTGCCAATGGTGCGGGTAAAAGTAACTTGCTTTTTTTAGGATGCTTCAGGCATTGAGACAAAGCGCCTTACAATTGCATATTGCAAAAATGGGCGGTATTGACGCATGCTTACAGGTTATCTGGCGTATTGTATTTCACTTAAGAAGTTTTTGTTTGCCTCAACTTTTGCCTGAAATGGAAAAAGCAAAAGGTTAACTTGTAACTTTTCATTAACACTAGAAAATAGAACAGCGAGCGTAGGGTGGGTATTCGCTGTGCGGAAACCCACCATTTCGTTATTTTTATCTTTATTTTGTGTTATTTTATTATAAAATCATGGTGGGTTTAGCTTCGCTGGTCTGCGACTCACTTCGTTCTACCCACCCTACATTCACTCCGCTGAAAATCAGAAAAATGGAAAACCACAATGGCAACAACAATTATCAAACAAGCAAAATTATTTGGCATAGAACATTCCAATCGAAATTTTTCCAAAAAAGAAAGTTGGGGCAAAAACCAATTTAATTCTTCATTTCCAGTGGCATTAGCCTGTTACATAAGCGATAAGAACCTTGAAAATGTTTACTTGAAATTAGACAAAAACTTAAAAGTGATTCATGCCAACATGACCTCAGAATCACTATTTGGAATAACTAGGAAAATTTCCCACATTAGCAAATCATTGTTTAGATGTATTTGTGTGGAGCAATTTGGCTTTTACTCGCTTATTTGTCACTACAGAACCCATTACTCAAATAAACCGAGCAATAAGAACAATTATTTGGCTTGTCAAAATGTTGTATGATTTTACTATGTACAGGAAAAAAAACATAATGATTTGATTTTCATAAGAATTTCTTTCATAAGAAATATTAAATGTAAACATGTAGGGTGGGTAAGTTCGTTTCGACGCCAGTCGAAACGAACTTGCCCACCATCTTGCCCACCATCTTGCCCACCATCTTGCTTGCCCACCATCTTGCCCACCATCTCATCTGAAGGGGGGATGGTGGGCAAGCGAGTCGAGACGCGGGGCGTCTCGACTCGCTTACCCACCCTACATCAATATTTTTCATAAAAATCAAATCTTTATGTTTTTTGTCCTGTACATAGATGATTTTAACCAATTAGGACAAATTGATTATAAATACATCATTGATGCCCTTTCATTCAACACCAAAAATGATAAAGCTTTTGCAGTCAATGGTAAAATCACTCATCCTTACATGAAAGGCCAATTTTTAACCCAACCAAGAATACAACAATCAGAAATTAAACATATCATTTTAGGTGGTGGGCAAAACTTGTTAAGCCCAGAAAGACGATTTGATGCTATCATTTATAATTCCCCCAACTTATTTTGATTTATTTTTATAATTATGAAAGTCATTGATTTATTTGCCGGTATCGGCGGTTTATCAGCAGGTTTCCAAAATGCCGGCTTTGAAATTGTAGCGGCAATTGATAATTGGCAAGCGGCCATGGAAATTTATCAAATGAATTTTAATCATGATGCGTTTTTAATGGACTTATCCCAAATTTTAGACTACCAAAAATTTAAGGATTATCAACCTGATATCATTATTGGAGGGCCACCCTGTCAAGATTTTTCTAGTGCCGGTAAACGCGATGAAAATCTGGGTCGTGCTGATTTAACCATTGCATTCGCCAACATTATTGCACAGGTTAAACCAACGTGGTTTGTGATGGAAAATGTCGAAAGGATTACTAAAAGCATCACTTTACAAAAAGCTTTGAAGATATTTAAGGAAGCTGAATATGGCCTTTCCTATCAAATCTTAGATGCGAGTCATTGTGGCGTGCCTCAATTGAGGAAACGATTTTTTTTAGTGGGTTTGCTCTCAGCCCCCGATGGTTTTTTAGATTATTATCTCAATCAATATTTAACCGAAAAGCCGATGACTATTTTTGATTATTTAGGTCATGAATTAGGCATTGAATACTATTATCGCCATCCTTGGAGTTATAAAAGAAGAGCAATTTTCAGTATTTATGAACCCAGCCCAACCATTCGCGGCGTAAATAGACCCATTCCCAAAGGCTATAAAAAACACCCCGGCGATGCGGCTACTATTACTGAAAACGTCAGACCATTAACCACAATTGAACGTAGTTATCTTCAAACATTTCCAAAAGGATTTAAGTTAAAAGGCACTAAATCCGATTTAGAACAAATGATAGGCAATGCGGTACCCATTAAACTCGCTGAATACGTTGCTAATAAAATCAAAGCATTTTATCATGACAAAAATCTAGCAAGCGGTAGGGTGGGCATGTCCGCCCAATGAACTCGGTATTCGCACTGAACTCACACATACAATGGCTTGTAGATAGAACACTGATTTGACTGGGGCGAACACGCAGGTTCGCCCCTACAAACCCCGTTTGTAGGGGCAGACCTGCGTGTCTGCCCTTGTGAAATTATTTACCTGAAAATCTATATCAAAATCCCTCAACCCCTCAACCCCTTTTTAATTAATTATGAACCATCTCAAACAACTCCTCATTATCCCGATTTTACTCATCACCCTGCCTCCAACCCAGGCAGCAGATTTTGTGCTAACCGTCAAAAATATCGGCAACGGCAGCGTTATCAGTGATCCAAGCGGCATCAATTGTGGCGATACCTGTACAAAACAATATGCTGAAAATACAACCGTTAAATTAACGGCCGTCGCAAAAGCCGGTTTTCAATTTACCAGTTGGACAGAAAATTGTACTGGTAGCAGTAATCCCACTTACGTGATTCTCACTGAAAATAAATCCTGTACAGCCAACTTTGAAGCCTTACCGCCCCAAAAATACGATCTCACCGTCGCCAAAACAGCGCATGGCAAAGTCACTAGCGTACCTGTGGGCATAGACTGTGGAACAGATTGTACAGAACAATATGATGAAGGCACCGCAGTCAGTTTAATTGCCGAAGCCGATGCTGATTCAACCTTTAGCCGCTGGGGCGGCGATTGCGAAAGTAGCACTGTACCCTCTATCAGCGTCACAGTCGATGCCGCGAAAACCTGTACAGCCAATTTTAAACGATTACCTATTGAACTGACAGTGACTAAAACCGGAAAAGGTGAGGGCACCGTTGTGAGCAGCAATCTGGCCGGTATCAACTGTGGAACTGAGTGTACAGCCAGTTATGATAGTGGCAGCACTGTCATGCTCGCTGCGCAATCTGATACGGCCTCTGAATTTACCGGTTGGGTAGGCGATTGTACGGGTACAGAGCAAACAACCAGCCTAACCATAGCGGATAAGGCCCTCACTTGTACGGCCGATTTTAAACCCTTACCTCACGCCCTGACTGTCACCAAAAACGGTAATGGCACCGTGATCAGTGATCCTAGCGGTATTAACTGTGGTAGCCGATGTATCGGCTCTTTTGAAAATGGCTTGGCGGTTAAACTAACCGCTGAATCCGATGCCGATTATGAATTTACGGACTGGACGGGAGAGTGTACTGGCGAAGCCGCTTCAAGCAGTGTCATTGTCGATGCCGATAAAACCTGTACCGCCAATTTCAAACGCTTACCCCTCACCTTGACGGTTGCCAAATCAGGGAATGGCACCATCACCAGTGATCTAGACGGCATAGACTGTGGCACAACGTGTACAGCCACTTACGAAGTCGGTACGGCTATCAAGTTGACGGTTACCCCAGATGCCGATTCTGAATTTATCGCTTGGTATGGTGATTGCGCTGGTAGCAGCGCGTCTACCACAGTCGATTTATTTAGCAGTCAACACTGTATAGCCCATTTCGCCGACACACCCGCTGAAGGGCAAAGCAATCTCAGCGTCATCGCGATAGACGATGGGCAGGGGAAAGTGAAAAGTGAACCTGATGGGATTGACTGTGATGCGGCCTGTACTGCGGCCTACGCACAAGACTTAACCGTCAAATTAACGGCCACACCTGAACCCAATTCAACCTTTGAAGGCTGGGATGTTGATTGTGGTGGCACAGAAGCCTCTACCACGATTACTCTGAATAACACCTCAAACCTCTGTCTCGCGCGTTTCCAATTAATTCCCAGTACACATGATCTCACGATCACCAAATCAGGGAATGGTTTTGGTACGATTAAAAGTGATTTAACCGGTATTGACTGTGGCAGCGACTGTGTCGCGCCCTTCACTCAGGATTCCACAGTGACGCTAACCGTGACACCTCAACCCGGTTCCATTTTCAAAGGGTGGAGTCACCATTGTAGCGGCATGGAACGATCAACCACAGTCAGTTTAACGGAACCCAAAACCTGTACAGCGAGTTTTGAATTGCTACCCACTTACAATTTCACCGTCAAACTCATTGGAGAAGGTAAAGGTACCGTAACCAGTAATATTGAAGGAGTCAGTTGTGGTGCCGAGTGTATTCAATACTACCAAGGTGCAGAAATCACGCTAACAGCTGTTCCAGATAGCTTATCAAAATTTCTGGCTTGGGGAGTCAATTGTACCGGTACAGGCAATCCGATTACGATTACTTTAAATACCACGAAGAATTGCACGGCCGAGTTTGAAAAACGACCCACCTACGAACTCACCGTCACCAAAATCGGAAGTGGGCAAGGTGTACTCACACGCGAACCAGAAGGCCTGAATTGTGGGTCGAATTGTGAACGATATCCACAAGGCACGATTGTCACGCTAACCGCCACACCTGAAATCGGTTCCACTTTAACCACTTGGAGTGGGCATTGCACCGGCAATGAAAGTCCCCTAGCCATCACGATTGGCGCGACGGCTCAAGTGTGTACCGCTACCTTTGATAAATTACCCGTCTTTAATCTAACTGTCCAGAATGCCGGTAACGGCACCGTGATCAGCGAACCGGAAGGAATCCAATGTGGCGAATTGTGTAGTACCAGCTATTATGGCGGCACAAACGTCACCTTGACAGCTACACCCAGCGCCGGTGCCAAATTCACCGCTTGGACAGGCTGTGAAAATACCCCCACCGACGATCCCAGCAAAATCACAGTCGCCATGGCGGCCGCTCAAAATTGCATCGCAAACTTTGAAACCTTACCACCTTCCCTATTAACCGTCACGAAAATCGGCACGGGAACAGGTACCGTCACAGCCCCAGCCGGATTAGGGGTTGGCATAGACTGTGGTGAAACGTGTACCGAAAATTACGCCGCCAATACCGAAATCACCCTAACCGCAACCCCCACCGATGTTGATTCAAGCTTTAGCGGATGGAGTGGAGACTGTAAAGGAACCGAGCCCTCAACCACGCTCACCCTTGATGTCGCGAAAACCTGTACAGCCAGTTTTGACCGATTAGCCCCAGCGGGCCAGCATAATCTAGCGATTACGCCGCACAAAGATGGCATCATTACCAGCGTTCCTGCCGGCATCAACTGTGGCGCGGCCTGTACCGTGCCTTATCCAGAAAACAGCATGATCACACTCACCGCCACCCCGAATGAAGGCTTCGTTTTCACAAGCTGGGATGGTGATTGCAACAGTACCAGCAATATCACACCCATTCTCATGGATACCGGCAAGATTTGCATGGCAAACTTCTACCCCTCACCGCCAGCCGGACAACATTATCTCACCGTCATCCAAACCGGGCCAGGGCGTGTCACCAGTGATCTGGGTGGCATCAACTGCGGCGTTGACTGTACCGCAGCCTACCCACAAGGCGTATCTGTCAGCTTGACAGCCACACCCGATGCCTTTTCACGCTTTATCGGATGGGATGGCAATTGTTCAGGAGAACTGGAAACCGTCACCGTCAACATCACAGAAGCTCAAATCTGTACTGCCCAGTTTGAAGCCTTACCCAGCAGTGTCCAATTTAGTATCTCAAAATACCAAGTCAATGAAATTGAAGGGAAAGTTTGGTTAAGCGTTACACGCGCAGCCAGTCGAAAAGGCGCGATATCGGTCGATTACACCACAGCCGATGCTTCAGCCATTGCCGGCAGCGATTACACCGCCATGACAGGCACCTTAAGCTGGGCCGATAATGAAATGGCCCCGAAAATCATTGAAATCCCCATCCTACTTGATGCGGAAAAAGAATCAAACGAAATCTTGACAGTCACCTTAACCCAAACGGCCGGCCCCGTTCAATTAGGAGCCAACAACACCGCTATGGTAACCATTGTCGATACCCCCACAGGCGGAGCCGGCGGATTACAATTTTCCGCTGCCCATTATGCCGTCGAGGAAAATAGCAGCATGGCCACCATCAGTATAGAACGCATAGGCGGAAAAAAGGGTTCTGTATCAGTGACTTATGCCACACAAGACGACACCGCCCTAGCCGGACTGGATTACACCACCACAGAAGGCAAATTGAACTGGTATAACGGAGACAGCGAAACCAAAACCTTCAGAATACCGATTGAACAAGATATCATAGAAGAAAGTGATGAAACCCTCATACTCACACTCTCGAATCCCACCGGCAAAGCCTTTTTAAGCGCCAATCGAACGGCCAGCTTAAAAATCATAGACAGCATGGGTACCCCAGACACCCTCTCATCGGCCGGCATCTTGCAATTCACCGCGCCCAACTATCAAGTCGCCGAAGAAAGCGGCAGCGCAACCCTGACAGTCAGCCGCACATACGGCAGTCATGGCGAAGTCGCCGTCAACTATAAAACCCAAGATCGGACAGCCAAAGCCGATCAAGATTATGTCGCCGCCGAAGGCGTTTTAACTTGGGGCAACGGCGATATTGACAACAAAACGATAACCGTTTCTATTCAAGCCGACAGCACAAAAGAAACCCAAGAAACACTCTCCATCAGTTTATCGAATCCCAGTGAAACCGCCAGTTTAGGGGCCGTACCCACAGCCATCCTAAGCATATTAGACAGTCTAGGCACCCCCACAACCCCCAAACCCCGCGAACCGGGCATCATACAATTTGCGGCCGACAACTATCAGGTTGACGAAACCGGCGGCAGCCTCACCATAACCGTCACCCGCACCAACGGCACAGATGGGATGGTTGAAGTCACCTATATCACAGAAGAGGATACAGCCAGTGGAAGCGATTACATTGCCGATCAAGAAACGCTTCGCTGGCTACATGGCGAAAACGACGACAAAAGTTTCAAAATCAGCATCTATGACGACGGATTAATAGAAGGCGATGAAAGCTTCCTATTAAAACTGATCAACCCGACAGGCGAAGCCAAACTCGGCAGCAACCCAGAAGCCATCGTCACGATTACCGACAACGATGCCACCACACTGCAATTATCATCCAGCACCTACATCGCCGATGAAGACAGCAAAAGCGTCACGATCACAGTCAGCCGTGAAGGCGGCCGCATAGGGCAAGTCGGCGTCGAATACGAAACCTTGATTGCATGTCAACCGCCCAGCGAACTTTGCGCCACGGCCGGCCAAGATTACAAAGCCGTCAAAGGCTTACTGATATGGGTAAGCGGAGAAACCGGAGACAGAACTTTCAGCATACCCCTGATTGATGATAGAGAAGTAGAAGGGAATGAAATCGTGCAACTGAAACTCAGCAACCTCACCGGCAACGCCAACTTTGGCGAACCCACAGAAGCCACCATAACCCTAGTAGACAACGATCCCGGCGACTGCAAAGCAGGAGAAGTGATAGATTGTTACTGGGACAATAAAGGGAACACCTTAGAAAATATCCGCATTACCGCATTCGGCACCCTAGTCGGCGGCCAAGTAGGCGGCCAAATCGAAAACGAAGGCATCGTACAAGAAGTCACCTTCTTAGCGAACACCCGCCTCATAGGCGGCTTAAATAACG
>Ga0190315_1000151_pt1 | contig 43303 bp, 49 predicted proteins | sample 48701101_MG_FD_161673 | JGI IMG/M metagenome (GOLD analysis project Ga0190315, IMG submission 161673) | Hydrothermal vent sediment bacterial communities from Southern Trench, Guaymas Basin, Mexico - 4870-11-0-1_MG | ecosystem: Environmental > Aquatic > Marine > Hydrothermal vents > Sediment ...
TAACCATATATTTAATATTCATATATTAAAAGAACATGATACAAAAGAACATATTAAATATATTACCGATAATAAAAAAATTATTTTAAAGAGATATGAGGAAATTTTTTCTATAATCCCTCATCATTTAGTTTATAATGCTGTAGCATGCACTCCGGAGTATATATTATGCCAAATAAAAATGTGTTCTTAGATATTTATCAAAAGGTTTTTAATGGGCCAGAATTAGTAATACGAGGAATGAAAGTCAAAGAATGTAGAAATATAGGATTAACTATAAATTCTATATACCCTATAACTTCTTTTAAATCTAGAAATTTAAATCTCAATTATGCCAAACAAGAAGTCTTATGGTATCTTCGTGGTAATAGATTTGATACTAGTATATGTGATATAGCTGGTGCGTGGAATGATACTATACAACCTGATGGAGGTATAAATTCTAATTATGGTCAAACAATATTTATGGGTCCAAAACATTTTGATTGGGTAATTAGTGAATTAGTTAGTGATATAAATTCAAGACGAGCTGTTATTATTTTAGGAGAAGCTGATAAATTAAATCCATATAATACAGACCATCGATGTACAATGTATATTAATTATCACATACGACAATATTTTTTACATCAATCGGTATATATGCGTAGTAATGATGCCATATTTGGTTTGACGAATGATGTATTTTTCTTTGGATTACTTCATCAGATGATATATATAGTATTAAAACTATTTTATCCGAAATTAAAATTGGGTGATTATTATCATCACGCCAATTCATTACATGTATATGAAAAACATTATGGTATGATGGAAAGTATTATAAATAATAAAGATTGGTATAATATAAATTATCCTACTATTTATGACGAAACAGAAGTATATATGCTACGAAATAAATATTGTTACTTAAATAAATCTATATCCGATATTCCAACTTATTATAAATTTACTAAATGGTTAAGGAGTTAATATGTCCGTGTATGTATTTATTGAAACTTTAAAAAATACTAAAGGAACTAATTATAAAAAACAATTATTAAAACAAGGGCCAGAAATTATGGTGCCTATTTTACTTTATACGTATGATCCATTTAAAAATTATTATATAAAAAATCTTACTACAAAAGGTAAAGGTAATAAATTTATTGATGAAGATACTTTTAAATTACTTGACAGATTAAATAATAGAGAAATTACTGGGAATGAAGCTAGATTTATAGTTGAAAAATATATAATATCTTTAACACCCAATGATGCTAAAATTTTTCATATGATTCTAAATAGAACTTTAGATATAGGTTTAGGTAGAAAATCTATTAATAAATCTCTAGGAGGTATAATTCCTTCTTATGATGTAATGTTAGCATCAAAAATAGATTGGAACAAAGTTAGATATCCGTATATTGCATCACCAAAATTGGATGGTATTCGAGCTACATATATAGAAAATAAATTTTATACTAGGACTGGAAAAGAAATTATAGGCGTAGATCATATTATTAAAGATTTAAGTAAAATAATTGTACATGCGCCCCTTGATGGAGAATTATTAATTCCAAATATTCCCTTTCAAGTATCATTAGGAAAAATTCGATCAAATGATCCTACACCTTCAGCTAAATTTTATGCCTTTGACATGATTGACACACATGTTAAATTTACAGAAAGATACGAAGAATTATGTAAATTTAAGGGTTTTTCTGAATATATAGAAATATTAGATCATCATATTGTTAATAGCAGACAAGAAATAATGAAATTATTTGATGAAAATTTAAATTTAGGATTAGAGGGATTAGTTCTTAAAAATCCAAATCATTTTTATAAAAGAACTAGATCTACAGATTGGATGAAATTAAAAAATGAATTAAGTGAAGATTTACCAATTATCGGATTTGAAGAAGGTCGAAATAAATATGAAAATAAATTAGGCGCACTTATAGTTCGTAGAAATAATGGCGTAGAAGTAAATGTAGGTACTGGTTTATCTGATCATGATAGAGAAGAAATATGGAATAATAAAGAAAAATATTTAGGAAAAACTGCAGAAGTATTTTTTCATGAAGAAACATTAGATGGAAGTTTACGACATCCAAGATTAAAAATTATCAGAGATGATAAATAATGGCTGGTATATTAAAAGAATTTCTTGAAGATGTAAAACTAAAACTAAAATCAAAATATATAAGCGCTAAATGGATCACATCTATAGAAGCGTCTATTATTCTTAATACTACACCAGATAAAGTAAATTATTTTGGTAAAAAAGGATATATTGTTAGAAAACGAAAAGGTAAAATTTGGTTATATAATGAAAAATATATAAAAAAGATAGTTTTAAATTGGTGGATAAAATACGAAATAGGATAATGGAGAGTATAATGAAAATAGAATTAATAAACTATTCAGATATGTCTTGTGATGAAGCTATTTCAGTATGTTATGATTCAATTAAAAAAGTAAATGAAGAGAAAAAACAACGAATTATTAATGTCATAAATTCAGGACATTTTTCAATTATGGAGTTTGCTGATTTCACATTTAAAATTTCTGAGGTTAGTAGATCTTTATCTCACCAATTAGTTAGACATAGAATTGCATCTTATGCTCAACAAAGTCAAAGACATGTAATACCAAATAGTGATGTAGTTATACCTCCGTCTATAAAAGCAAATATAAATGCTTTAGTTATATATGATAATCTTATAAATAGAGCTTCTGAAGCATATTTTAAATTGCTTAAAAGAGGTATACCAAAAGAAGATGCACGATATTTATTACCTAATGCTACATATACGACTATCGTCGTCAAAATGAACGCCCGTACTCTGAATGAATTTTTTGATCTTAGATGTTGTAATCATGCACAATGGGAAATTAGAAAGATGGCTAATAAAATGTTGAAGATTTGTAGAGATACTGAGCCAATATTATTTTTAAGTGATTTTCCAAAATGTAAGAAATGTGAAAATAGATGTGATAATCCTATAAATTTATAGAGGTAAATTATGGAAAAGGATTTACAATATTTAAATCTTGCTAAACATGTCTCTATGTGGTCTAAAGATCCCAGTACTAAATGTGGAGCTGTAATTACAGATAAGTTTAATAGAATAATAGGTACAGGATTTAATGGATTTCCTAGAGGATATCCAGATTCACCTGAAGAATATGATAATAGAGAAAATAAATATAATAAAATTATCCACGCTGAAGTAAATGCTATTCTTTTCTCTACAAAATCTTTAGTAGATTGTACAATGTATGTATACCCGATGTTACCTTGTTGTCGATGTGCTTCAATAATATGTAATACAGAGATTATTAAAATTGTTGCTCCGGAGTTAAATAAGGAGTTAGAAGAACGTTGGGGAGGGTCAATAGAAATTACAAAGGATCTTTTTAATAAGTGTAAGAAAATTTATAAAGAAGTAAAAATGAGTGAATTGAGTTTTAAACCTAAGGTACAATTAATTGGTTCGGATGGTAATGCATTTTCTATAATAGGAAAAGTAGTTCAAGTTATGAAAAAACATGGATTTAACCAACAAGTAATAAATAATTATAAAAAAGATGCTTTAAAAGGAGATTATAATCACTTATTACAAATAACATCTAAGTATGTAGAAATAATATAGCCTCTTGTGTGTATTTTCTTTCATGAGTGACGGTCACCAAAGATAAATATTAATAATATTATATCTAGAAGAGGCCAAACGCAACCGCAAGGTCGACACCTGGAAAAGATGAAGAGTTACAGTGTCTAGATGGAATACACTACCAAACTTATGATTCTAATAATGTGGTAAATAAAGAATATATATCCCTCCAATTTTTAAGGTAGTGATATTTATTATTTTGATCTACCCACCACATTTTTATATCCTTAGTATTTCTAATATCTAAATGCAATCCACCTGATAAATGTTTATTTTTCCAACTCCAATAAGGGTATACTCCTATACCATTAAAAAGATTTGTTTTTATAGCTGTCATAAAAGCATATGCTAAGTTACAATGAGGAAATACATCGATAGCCTGTGCAAATTTATTACGATCTTTAATTCTATAATGCCATGAATGTTCGGAGTGTATACCCCAATTACTTGGGGATATATTTATACGTTTTTTTAATTTTTCTCTGAATAACTCAAGTGCTAATACTAAAGCTCCACTTATTTCATTTGTATGGCCTTCAAATTCAGGTATAGAAAAATGTTGTATTAATAACCAAGGTAATTCATCTGACGACTTATCCCAATATTGATATATATCTTCTTTTGATAATATTTGTGTATCCAATTTATAGCCCCATTTTTATTAAATTATAATTTGTCAATATGATATCTTATTAACCACCAATCATTTCCAAATCTAGTTTATCATCCCAGTTTGGAGTTATAATATTTGAACCATCTGGATTCCAACGAGGACCAAATCTCCAAACCATGTTAAATTCAAGTTTAGCTCTACTTTTTTTAACTCCACAAATAAGTATTGCTTCACCAAACATGTTATGAGTTGCTTGCCATGATTCAGTCTTTTTATTACAATAAATATCATGGAGAATGGCCCCCCATCTAGATTTTGTACTCCAAGGACCTCCAGATAAACTCCATAAAATAGATGGGTAACTAGTTCCATTTACTTGATCACTAATATTACCCCACCATTCTTTACCTTGAGAATCACAAAACCCAAATGGTTCAGCTAATTCAATAGTACGACCATCATTAAGTAAACGAACTAAAGGAATACCTGAAAATGTATTGATATACATTTTTATTATACTCCTATAGATAAAAAATAATCAATTGTTTTTTTCAAACCTTCTTCGAGATTTATTTTTGCTTCCCAATCTAATACTTTTTTAGCTAAAGTAATATCAGGTTTTCGTTGTTTTGGATCATCTCTAAGTGATGTTTTAAATATAATTTTTGACTTTGAATTTGTTAATTTAATAATTTTTTTAGCCAGATTTAAAATAGTAATTTCAGTAGAATTACCTAAATTTACTGGACCTATAAAATTATTAGGTGTAGCCATAAATCGTATAAAACTTTTAATTAAATCATCTACATAACAAAATGAACGGGTTTGTTCTCCAGATCCAAAAATTATAATCGGCTTATTTTGAAGTGCTTGAACAATAAAATTTGATATTACTCTTCCATCATTAACACACATACGTGGCCCATACGTATTAAAAATACGCGCAACTTTAATATTTAAATTATATTGACGGTGATAATCAAAAAATAATGTTTCAGCACAACGTTTTCCTTCATTATAACAAGCACGTATTCCTATCGGATTAACATTTCCCCAATAATTTTCTACTTGAGGATGAGTTTTAGCATCCCCATATATTTCACTAGTAGAAGCTTGAAATATTTTTGCGTTATTAGTTTTAGCTAAATTGAGTATATTAATAGCGCCATAAATATTAATCTTAATAGTTTGTATAGGATCAGATTGATACTTAATTGGCGATGCGGGGCAAGCTAAATTATAAATTTCATCCACAATTAAAGATATTGGAGAAATAATATCATGCTGGATAAGTTCAAAATTTGGGTTATTTTTTAAGTGATGAATATTGCTATCATTTCCAGTAAAAAAATTATCTATACATATGACATTACATTTATCTTTTAATAAATATTCACATAAATGTGAACCTAAAAAACCTGAGCCGCCTGTAACTAATATTCGTCTCATGTATATTCCAATATTTCAATATTTTAATACACAAAAATAACCTATTGAGTGGGTCTTACTCTAGTAAAGGTCTTATATTCAGTATACCTAGTAGCATTTTTTATCAAACATAGTAGGTCAGTTAAATACCCAAAAACAAAACCATACATACGCACGGCCACTACCTTTACGATCAATAATAGCACTTCGCCAGCCGGTGATTTTAATTACTTTATCTTCACCATCACGAAGAAATCTATGCCAGATTAATGCAAATAATCTTTTCATCATTTACCTTTTAAGTAACCCGCCAGGTGCGCCTGGAAGTTGTTTTACGCTTAACAACCAGAGGCGTGGCGGGTGTTGTTGCGCCTGCATCATCTTCAAAGTAGTTTGTTGAGCGTGCTAACGCATTCACACTCATCAATTAAACACCCGCCGTGGTGCGCCCGGCTCATGCAACTATCCGACCCTGTTAGTGAGGCGTGGCGGGTGTTGTTGGGGCTGTTTAAAAACGTAGTGATTAAGTATCCAGCCATAATATCAATCACTGAGGCTTTACACCCCGTACGCTTTTAGTTTTAAAAATGATTTTGCTTTGTTTTGCTTTTTCATCTAAACTATCAAGATTCCTAATAAAAGTTAACAAATTTCGTGCTTCTTCAAGCCCTGGCGTTGGTGTAAAATCGGCTTTATGTTTAAGCCCTTCGGCTACTCGCTCAAAGAAATCATCTGCTTCCTTACCGGAAAGTATTGGGACAAAGTTCATTAGTTTGTGACCGTATTAACCTCTTGGATCTTACTTTTAATACGAGCCTCCATAGCAGCCCCAAGGTCCCCAATATGTTGCTCAGCTTGCTTAAGAATGGCCGGGGCTATCTGAGAATTTGCTTGCTTCACAACTCTATCTTGGATAGCCTTGATTTCCTCCTTAGTAAGAACACCATCAGCAACTCTCTTTTCCAAATTCTCACTAGTATCCAATAGTACAGATCTAACAGTGTTATCAATCACCCCAAGAGTTGTCTCGTACGATGCCCGTAACTTCTCATCGTTAATCTTTCGCCCCAACTTTTTTAAGTAGGCGATTCCCAAACCACCAATAGCAATAATCAAACCGGTAGCTGTCGTTACTAATGCCACATACAATTGTCCTAACTGTTCTGGTCCCATAATGTCCTCCTTTGTTAGTGTAAAATTATCTTTACATGAGTTTCATTATTATAAGTTATTTTTCAACTCTTTCCATTACAATTTCACTCGGTACATATAACTCTAATTTATTACCTCTTAAGATAAATGGAATGTCTTCATCAGTATCACAATTAATGTAAATAAAATTATCACCTCCACTAGTATAGTAACATTTGAGAATAGGTGCAATATAAATACCATCATAGATTTCTAATTCACCTTGTGGGCAAGGACCTACATAAGAATCTGAAAACACTACATCAAAACTCTGATCATTAATGACCAAGACATAAGTTTGACCTGCCACATCAGTCCAAATAGGTTCACAAGCTCGATCAGTAGCAGGACAAGGTTTAGGGATTAATAAGAAAACTAATGTCAATAATAATAGTAACTTCTTCATTTGTGCCTCCATCGTTTTAAAAGTCTAAATGAACGTTTGAAATATCTTCGGGTACTACTTTGACGAAAGGGTAGGGCAGTGACTCCTCCAAAGACTCTTGACCCCAAATATTTTTCATCTTACCAGTTAATATATAGCTACCATCAGGCAAATCTTTTAAATCATATTCTGCTCTATAATATTGAATATCTGTAGGATCGTTCGGATTAGGTACTTTTGTAATTTCAGCAGTGATAGGTGATTCAGGTAACCCATAAAGTATAATCCTAGTAGGGCCATTATCTTCTTGGTTGTCCCAATTAAAATAAACAAAAGGAGCTGCATAAGCTGAAGTAGTAAGACTAAGTATAATGATGATAACTAATAACAAAACTTTTTTCATTTCAAATACCCTCCTTTAATTATTTTTTTATTTGTGAAGCTTTTATAGCTTTTCCTTGTTTAATAGCTTTCTTTTTTGCTCCAGATCCAGTATAACATTTTCCAGACTTTCCAAATTTCCATCTTTTTTATTTTTTAATTTACATCTTTGCACTGGCATATATATATATATATATCCCCTCCCATATTTATTTTAAAAAACAGTATATTTTAATATATTTGGTGCATATCGCTTTATTGCTATTTTTACTGTATCTCTTAACATACTTATTCGTAAACCTAAAGCGTATCCTAACATTTGATCATCTAACATATCTATCTGAGAAGCTAATTTGTCTAACTCATCCATAGCAGTAGTAACTTGTAAAGGCAAAATATTCATTTGTCCTTTTAAAGCCCCACGAATCAACCCTGAATGAAATTCCCAATTTTGAAGCATAAGAATTGTACCTTCTTTTACTTCTTTAATTGCTGTTACTTGCTGTTGTTCAACATTAACAAAAGCTTTAGTTGTATAGCAACCAGAAAAAAGAAAACAAATTAATAATAAAATTATAATTTTTTTCATATTTCTCCCCTTAAAAATAAATTAATTCCCTTTTATCGATCCAGGTATCACAAACCTGCTTCCTCAATTCTTTGGACGGGATCATCACTCTTTTTAATTCATTATAATAGGGACCAAAGTCTACACAAGGAGCGTAATGGTAAAAATAAATCTCTTTTACATGTTTTTTACATTGTTGATAACGCTCCCAAGCCCCCTCAGTCTCCCAGGAAAATCTGGTCTGCCTATCACACATATTTCTGTAATCCACAACCATGATGATAGAATCTGAATCTTTTATCCTGGAAAGAGACTTTAGAATATTATCAAATAAATTCGGCTCCAGATAATACTCAGGATTAATCAATAAAGTAAAAACATTATCGATCCCATACGTTTCACAATCACTAATTCCTGTTTCTTTAAAATGAGGGCACATAGGAGCACATCCAAAAGATGTACAACTAATTCTCATCCCCTCTAGTTCGATACGAGCAATATTTAAAAGTTCGATTAACTCATTGCCGATCAATTCCAATTTTTTCGGCAATGGATGCCCATTATTTAATTCTTTATCCAAAACCTTCAAAAAAGCTGTTGCCAAGGGTGCATGGAAAGCGAAGAAAAACGCAACAAATTTATTATTGGCTAAATTATTTTCTAATAAATATTGCTTACATTTTTCATCAACATTAATTTCCCTGGAAGGGTCTTTAACACCGCAAATGAATCTTTGAGTCAAATCACTGTATACCCAGGACCAAAAAAGGATCTGTGCCTCTAAAATATTCCTTTTACAATATGGTAAATACTGAGCTTTGTTTAAAAGAAAAGAGGTACGTAAATTTTTGGTAGCCAGTATTTTTATACTTGTCTCAAAAACTTTAGTCATCATCCATTCCCCGATTCCTAAAATAAACCCCTGATAAAAATCCTTTTAAAGTTAATAATGTTTGTCTACATGCGCCAACTTGTTCTGTATGATTATCTACTTTTTTCCCTAAATCTTTGATTTCTTTTGTTAGATTTTTAATCTCAGGAGTACAAGTTGTACTAGGATGTTCAATTTGTTTTGCAAAATATTTAAAGACTAAAAATATTACCAAGATCAAGACTACCATAGGGATACCATGATCAGTTATCCATTTTTCTAATATTTTAAATTCCAACATTATTTTAAATCTTCCATGTTTAATTCAGGAATCACCACAACTCCATCCTTGATAGTAATATCTTTTCTTCCTGTCCAACGTTCAACTTTGTCTTTTGCTTCCTCTACGGTTTCTTTCACATGAGGAAAAAGAGAAAGTATCATTGCCATAACACCTTTAGCAGGGTAAACACCCGCTGGATAGCTTGGGGTAGGAACATTACCTTCATCATCTACGGTTAATTCAATATATCCAAGAATACGAGCATCACCAATGGAACTACCTTGGGCAACACAAAAATTTTTCTTAATTGTAGGCCAAACAGAACCACAAGCTTTTTCAACATTATATTCAATGGGATGCCAAGCACCGTCAAAATAAGGGTTTACGTAAGTGAAATATTGTCGCATGATAACGCCTCCAACTGTTTAAAATTCGGTACAGGAATAGCTGTTAAATCTTTTGGTATGATTGTTTCTTCTTTATTTTCATACCATGAAACTAATTTGTTATGGTCTTTTATTTCTGGTAATACTTTAAGTTTCAATTCTTTCGGTAAAGAATGTAAAAATTCAAATGTACTATTTCGTAGCCTACCAGATGTAACAAAATCAATACAAGCCATTTCTTTAATCTTAAACAGCCACATTTCCATATCAAGCTGCTCACGTTTTTCATCAGTTAAATCACCAATTTTTTCTTTTAAATAAACAACTTGACGATAAAAATTAATAAATTCACGTTTTGTATCAGCAATTGCGCGTTCTGATTCTTCAGTAAGCATAGTTTTTTCTTGTAAATCAATTTCTTTTTTACGCCACTGAAATTCTGCTTTCTTTGTTATTTTTTGTTTCAGTTCTTTAATATCAAATTCAAGTTCTTCAATATCAATTTTTAATCTTTTATTATCAGCTATTTGTTGTCTGAGTCCACGAAATCGTTTATAAACTTCACGCAATGCTTGTTTATATTGACCATATAAAGTTCCACCTGCTCTTGTTGTAACAAAATAATCATCCTGAAATTTACTCATACCAGTCTGATGATCATCTAATAATTGTATTAACTTTTCCATACTCTTTCCTTTTTAGTTAAAGGTTAAATTGAGAAAGTAGCTAGTTTTGACCTTGCTGGAGTAGGCATATCTGTTTTTGATGTCCAAGTATCAGGATCATATTCATCTGTATCTTGAAGATCATTAGAATTATCATTCCCACCATATATATAACATTTACTATCTACTGTAGATGCTGCTAAATAGGCCCTTGCTGGAGTAGGCATATCTGTTTTTGATGTCCAAGTATCAGGATCATATTCATCTGTATCTTGTAGCATAGAACTCAGTTCTCCAGCATAAACATAACATTTGTCAGATAGTGTAGCTGCCGCTAAATACTGCCTTGCTGGAGTAGGCATATCTGTTTTTGATGTCCAAGTATCAGGATCATATTCATCTGTATCTTGTAATTTACTAGAACCATCACTACCACCAAGAATATAACCTTTGTCCAATATTGTTACTGCTGCTATACCACGTCGTACAGGAGATGGACAATTCGTTTTACTTGTCCAAGAATCTGGATTATATTCATCTGTATCTTGAAGATTATTAGAACCATCATATCCACAATAAATGTAACCTTTATCATTTATTGTTGAAGAAGCTAATTTATCTCTTGCTGGTGTTGGGGTATTAGTTTTACTTACCCAAGTATCAGGATCATATTCATCTGTATCTTGAACTCTAACAGAACCATCATATCCACAATAAATGTAACTTTTCTCAGAAATAGTAGATGCTGCTAAATAGGCCCTTCCCGGTGAAGGCATATCTGTTTTTGATGTCCAAGTATCAGGATCATATTCATCTGTATCTTGAAGATAACCATCACCATAGCCGCCAACAATATACCCTTTACTTGCACCTGTAGCAACTTCTTCAACCTCTTCTTCATCACCTACCTGAGCAACAATAACCCATTTATTAGTATCATGCCAGACCAACATTCTGGAATCATATTGAGTAAGTTCAATAGTTTGCTCACCATTAATAGTGTCACTGGTTCCAGCATCTATTGTAATCGTAATATCTGATAAATTAGTAAATATAATCCTATCACCGATAGTCCTATTAGAAGTAGGTAAAGAAATTGTATAGTCAGCAGAACCAGAACAAACTAGATGAGCATTATTAAAACCTGCTGGTAATGAAGTTGTACTAGTAATATAAATTATCCTTTTAAAAATATTCATACTAATATCCTATAATCCGAAAGAACCCATTGAATATCTTCCCGGTGCAGGAGCATCTGTTTTGCTAGTCCATGTATCAGGGTCATATTCATCAGTGTCTTGAAATAATTAAAACTTATATAACCAACAATAATATAACCTTTATTCAGAAACAGTAGAAGCAGCTAATAAACATCTAGCAGGACTAGGGCAATCAGATTTAGATGTCCAAGTATCAGGGTCGTATTCATCAGTATCCTGAAAAGAATCACCATTATTATAACCACAATAAATATACCCCTTATCATTTATTGTTGATGCTGCTAAATTACTTCTCCCTGGACTAGGGCAATTCGTCTTTGACGTCCAAGTATCAGGGTCGTATTCATCAGTGTCTTGTAAGTAACTACTACCATCATAACCCCCATAAATATAACCTTTATCTAATATTGTTGAAGCAGCTAATCTATGTCTTCCTGGACTAGGACAATTAGTTTTTGATGCCCATGTATCAAGAGTAGGGTCGTATTCATCAGTGTCTTGTAAGTAACCACCACTATCACCACAATAAATATAGCCTTTATCTAATATTGTTGAAGCAGCTAAATATATTCTCCCTGGACTAGGACAGTCAGCTTTAGATGTCCAAGTGTCAGGGTCGTATTCATCACAGTCTTGTAAATAACCACTATAACCACAATAAATATAGCCTTTATCTAATATTGTTGAAGCAGCTAAATATCTTCTAGCAGGGCTGGGGCAATCAGATTTTGAAGTCCATGTATCAGGATCGTATTCATCAGTGTCTTGGAGATTATTAGAACCATTATAATTATTATAACCACAATAAATATAACCTTTATCCAATATTGTTGATGCTGCTAAATGAGCCCTAGCAGGACTTGGGCAATTAGTTTTTGATGCCCATGTATCAAGGGTAGGGTTGTATTCATCAGTGTCTTGTAAGTAACTACTACCATCATAACCCCCATAAATATAGCCCTTACTTGCACTGGGAACAGCGACAACTTGAACACCAACATCAGCTATCTTTTCCCACCCTTCTAAAGTATAAACAAGAAGAGTAGAATTATACTGTCCTAATGAAATTGTTTGATCCCCACCAATAGTATTACCTGTTCCAGCATCTACTGTTACTGTAATATCATCAAGACAAACAATTAAAATCTGAACACCTAAAATTAACATAGATGTTGGTAAAGAAACAGTGTAGTCAACAGAACCAGAACAAAGAATAGTTTTATTAAAATCATCAGTTGTTAATGTAGTTGCTGCTGAAATGGATTTTACGTCTGAGTATATCATAATTTATTCCTATACTCCAAAAGAAGCCTCTGCGTATCTTGCTGGCGTAGGTGTATCTGTTTTTGAAGTCCACGTATCAGGGTCATATTCATCACAATCTTGTATTGCACCACCACTATCACCACAAAAAATATACCCCTTATCATTTATTGTTGTAGCTGCTAAAAACGCTCTTCCCGGTGTTGGCATATCTGTTTTTGATACCCAAGTATCGGGGTCATATTCGTCAGTGTCTTGTAAATTACTCATACCCCCATAAATATAGCCTTTATCTAATATTGTTGATGCCGCTAAATATTGTCTTGCCGGTGTAGGAGCATTAGTTTTTGAAGTCCATGTATTAGGATCGTATTCATCACAATCTTGAAGAGCAGCACTACCATATCCACAATAAATATATCCTTTATCAGAGATAGTTGATGCCGCTAATCTACTTCTTGCTGGCGTAGGTGCATCTATTTTTGATGTCCAAGTGTCAGGATTATACTCGTCTGTATCTTGAAGAGCAGCACTACCATATCCACAATAAATATATCCTTTATCAGAGATAGTTGATGCCGCTAATCTACTTCTTGCTGGCGTAGGTGCATCTGTTTTTGATGTCCAAGTGTCAGGATTATACTCGTCTGTGTCTTGTAATGATGCAGTACCATAACCACAATAAATATAACCTTTATTACTTATTGTAGAAGCCGCTAAATACTGCCTTCCCGGTGTTGGCATGTCAGTTTTATTAGTCCAAGTATCCGGGGCATATTCGTCTGTATCTTGAAGAACATCAGTATCATAACCACCAGCAATATATCCTATTGTTGCACAAGTAGCTATTTCGGCAATAACAGAACTAAATACTTTTACCCATTTACCACTAACCCAAATCAGTATCATAAATTCATATTGACTAAACTGTAATGGGGTATCAGTGTATAAATCATCAGAAGCAACATATGCACCATCAGCATGTGTACTAATAATCCCAACCCTACTACCTTCTGGAACAGCAGTAGAAGGTAATGTAAGAGTATTTGCAGTTGTCATTAAGTATAATTTCTCAAGACCAGAAACAGGAACAGTAAAATCAGCATCTAATTCTGTTTGGTTTTGAAATAGCTGAAATTCAGTATCATCTTCATTACCAGAACTTCCAGATGAAGCGTGACTATGTAAAGTGGTTTCACCGCCATCTGTTAAACCATCATGCTGTGCTTCTGTTAAATGATGATATTCTCCAGCCTGTCCACCTTGTAAATTAGTTAATGCATTATGATCAGAAGTGGTTAATGACTTTCTACTAAAAACTTCATCACGCCAATCAATATAATCATCACCTTCATCAGTGGTAACAATTCTAGCTTTTACTGTATTTGTCCAATCTTTATCAGTTTGGAAAATAACGGTAGCAATCGGTCTTAATTCGGGTAATAATGTTTCGTTTGTTACTAAAGAATGAATTTCTGTTTTTGCACCAGTTCTAGCTTTTGCTTTTGTCCCATAAGAATTTTGACCAACAAATACTATTGCTGGTTTATTTTTTTCAGTAGATGCAAAAACATGATATAATACAAAATCATGTTCGGGAACTTCTGTTAGTTGCCAAACAGTACCAGTCCATTCATTATAATACAATCTACCTGTAGCACTAGAAGAATTTAAAACTGAATATCCAGCCCGAATTGTTTTCTCTAAATCACCAGCACTTCCAATTAAATTATAAATTGGTAAACCAACTGTAGAAGCTACTGCTGCGATATCAATGACAAGATCTTCATCTTTAACCACACCACTACTAACACCAAATTGTGCATGTGTATTACTACTTGCATCACCATCAGCAGAAATATCGGCCAATCCTAATCCAGAATCATAGAATAAACCAACTTCATAATGCAAATATTCATGAACTGCTCCAGGCATACTTAATCCATGTCGTTCTTCCCCAACATAGATTGCTTTTGCTTCACTTTTATCCCAATAAATAATAGAAACAAGTGCTTTATTTTTAATAATATCACTAATATCAGCACCAGCGACATGCGTAGCAATAAGAGTAGCATCAAGAAAATAAATAAGATGTAAACCTTCAGTATCGGCAATAACCACAGTACTTGCGGCTGTTTTGTTAAATTCTTTACCTTGATACCAATAGGAAAATGAAGAAGCTACAGGGGAAATAGAAAGGGTTCTGGTTGCATCAGTAAAAGAAAATGTAGAATCTGTTAAATTTGGAAAACCTGTTGGCTCACCTTCAATATCAAATCTTTTCCCTATTTCTGCTAAAATTGTTTCTACATTTGTACCATTATAATAATCATCTGAATCATCTACTGATATTTCATCTGCATCCGGTACTGTAGAAGTTCCACCAGTTTGTGTAAAAGTTAAAGGAGAAGTATCAGTTACAGTCCATAATGAACCATCATCTATTTGAAAACATAAACAATATAATCCATCATCATCTGTAATAGAAGAACCGTCAGGGTTAGTTGTTATTGCATTACGAGCGGTGGCATCAGCAACAACCCATCTTGCTATTCTATGTATATCAGTATCTTTTAACTTCCCATGCCAAGGCATTATACATCATCCTCCGCCATTAAAACCATAACTGGTCCATTATCTGTATATGTATGGTGTGCTTCACCACTTACATCAGGATTAGCTAATACTGGAATAGCATATTGAGTTTTGCTTTCACTACTTTCCAAAGAATCACCAACAGGTAATTCTTTTACTGTTCCATTTATAACTACTAATGGTCTACGTATAGCCATTATGCCAACTCAATCGGTTGTCCAATTTCAGTATTAATTGTAGTAGCATTATTAGCTATACCAACTCTTTGTACAATATTTCCCGATGAACTAGGTGCAGTAGCAACAACACCACCAGCAGTAGTAGTATCCAAGAAATATAATCCTGCAGTTAATCCAGATAATTGATTATTACTTCCTTCAAAATAAATAGTAGCATTACTTCCAGAAGTCACAGTATCAAGTACAAAACCATGTGCTGGTTTTCCATTAGTTGTAGCATCTGCTTTACGACACTTAAAAGAACCACTATCATCATAAATATTTACATAATCACCAGCAGCTAAATTTTCACTTGCTTCAACTAAAGCAGTATCAGCACCAATACCTGTTGGCAATAGTGAATTATCTATTTTACCACCAGAATCCAGTGCTATAATATCACCGGCATTTGCAGCTCCAGCGCTAGAACTTGTTGCTTCTACTTCTTTTAATAACCCACTATCTTGTTTAATATATTTATCAGACATTAGAATCCTCCATTAAGTTAGAATAATTCTCTGTGCTATATCAATTAATAATTGATCACTTGAATAAGCTATACCAATTTGTTGTACATATCCTGAATTTGGTGCAATTTGTGTGAATAAACCATTTGTACTAATATAAACCGGTAAACCAGAAGTCCAAACTACCCCAGAAATAGATATTATTCCCGTTCGTTGCACTGGTACATTTACTCCGGCAACAACAGCTTGCATACTTATCCCTAATCCAATAGTATCTAAATCAGTATGATCTGCATATACTGCATAGTTATTTTTTATTGCAATTATACGTGTACCACCAATATTACTATTAGTAGAAATTAAAACTATTGATTTTGTGGGATATCCAGTAATAACAGATAAACCAATACCAGTAGTAAGAAGTAATAAACCCTCTGGTAAATTACCAGTGCCACCGCCATCTTCTAATGTAGATATGCGTAATGGAAGTTCTTTATTTACAAAATCTTCAAACGCACCCATTATGCAATTTCCTCAATAATAATTTGTGCTGTTCCTGATGTATTTGATACAGCATTTGCCTGATCTTTGTTATACCAAAGATTTCCATTAATATTTACTATACCAGATGGTGAAGTGATTGTGAACTCATTTTCTTCATTTGTTATAGTTGAATCATAAGTATATATTGTTCCACCATTAGGAGCAGAACCTCCTTTTGATAGATTTTCACAAGTCAATTTATTTACATCTGCAACATTTGTACCTAAATCAACTTCTCTATTAGGCCAAGCAGCGATAGTAAGAGTTCTGGAAGTAAAACCACCAACAACTTCATTCCCAGTAATTGTTGCGGACAAACCAGCATTATTTTTTGGTGCGACGCCAACAAAACCCCAAGCAGCAGAACCTTTTGCATCTGAATCAATAATAGATATTTGACGAGTAAAAATTTTTAAACCGCCAGTAAAACCAGAACCTAACCATGTACCAGATACAGGGATATCTAAATCTGGGACATCAGCTAGTTTCTGATTGCTTGTTGCGGTAATTGTATGGGTAACACCACTTGGTGAAGAAACAAGCCGTGTAGAACTCTGTGAAACGCTCACAATCGGAGCAATATCTGCAACTTCGATTACTTTAGAGAACGTTGCTTGTGTATCATTAGATTGTTTATATGCTATAATTCTAAAATTAATTGTACTATCATTATAACTTCCAGGGTGTGTACAAGTTATTTCTTTATTTTGTGTATATGTTGTTGTATCCACAAACGAAAAATCATCATTTGGACTTGAATAAACAAGAGAAGTGAAATCAGATACCTCTGTATCTTGATAACCAATTTCATTATTTTTAAATGCGGCTTGTCCAGAAGGATAAGTAGCCCCATTATCAACAAATTGCGGAGTTAACTGATCTAATATAATTGTATTTGATGATTGAAATTCATTACCAATAGTTCCTAATGAATTTTTAGCTTCAACAACGGCATAATATCCACTACCTTGACCGCCACCAACATAGGCAGCAATATCAAAAATCCCACCAGAAATAGCTATCCATGTATATGCCTGAAATGCAGAATTACCAACAACACGAACATGCGTTGCCCCTGCTTCTACAGTTCCCGTAATATGTACGATATCATTGAATTTCACAGCAGTTTGTGAACCAGGATACTCACCTATCAAGCAAGATAATACTTCTGGCCCAGCTACAGCACGATTAATAATAACAGAAGTAGTGCTACCTGTACTACTTTCTACTAAAATAGTACGAGTCGTTGAAACAACAATATCAACAGAACCATAAAATAAACGACGATCATTTACATATTGTTGTAAATTTGTACAGACTATTCCATCAACAGTGATAATAGGTGAATAATTCAATCCTCCTTCAACCATAAAATTAATTGTTACAGTATCATCATCTGTTGTTGCCTCTTTTATAACTGCATTAACTGGAACCGTATTAGGTTCATATATCTTATTACCTACAATACCCGTATTAGAAACTACATCCGTTACAAATATCTGACCTAATTGACTTTCACTATTTAAAGAACTACAAGTGACTACATTTGCTTGGATTATTTCTTCTACTATTTCTACATTAATTATTTCTTCTACTATAGCTGCTTCGATAATTTCTTCTACTAAAGCTACCTCAATAGTTTCTTCTGCTAAAGTTACGTCAATAACTTCTTCAGTTAATATGGCATTGATAGTTTCTTCTACCAATTCTACTTGAATACACTCACACTCAGCCATTAAGAAGTCCTAGTCATATCTTTTTTGATTGTCACTTTTCCATCATCATCATCTGTAGGTAAAATAGTTGTAACTTCACCAATAGAAGAAACAAATTGAAAATCATAATAATATTTACCTGGATCTATATTAGTATCAGTACTAAGTAATATGGCTATAATTTCACCTGTCGGATGTGCCGGATCTGCTTCCATACAATTAATTATTTTTTGTAAAACTGCATCCGCATCAATATCATCTTTTGATTTTTTAAAGGTAATATATAATGTTCCCCCATCTACAGAAATAGGATTACCCGTTACTTTGTCAGAAAGAACTACTTTATACTTTCGTGTATCCCCCCTATAAAAATCACGTATTCCTGCAGACATAATATCCTCACAATACTCTATCTATAAATTTCTAACTATTTTATATTTAAAAACTATACAGTTAAAACATCAATTTAAATCAACTACCACCTGTTTCAAACATACAACCCCAACCCCCAGTATTAACATAAGTGGGATCTGTAAGAGCCTTATGACCAGCCACTTGTCCAGATATAACTTCAAACCAAATATCTACTGAACTTACATGACTATTTTTATTCAAGAAAGGTATTATTTTACCTCCCCCAAGTAAGGGCCATGTTTGTAACATAGTTAGATTTGTATATGGATGACCAGTTCCAAAATAAAAAGGATTACCACCATTACCAGGTACATAATTCCTAAATACTTTCGGCTGTAAAAATCCTATGGGGACATCGGCTGAATCAAAAATTAAAGGTATAATAGACACTGCGGCTTCACTACCGTTCATATAAGCTTTGAACTGAATTCCTACAACTAATGCAGAACCGTCACCAATTATTTTACTCTCTGCTATTAAATTAGCTAGACTAGTTGATGTTAATTGGGTCTCATCATCAACAGTCTTTGTTCGATCGGGTGCAGATTGAAGAAAAGAAAAATGACGATTAGCTTGATCCATTAATTGAATTACCCGTGCGTTACTTTCTGTATCTTGTTCGTATGCATCACGAATAGCAATAGCTTCTCCACCAGCTTGATCATTAATTAATATACTTTTTTCAGCCATAATAATTCCCCAAAAAAAAAAATTAAATTTTACTTTGTTGATAAACTTTCACCATATCTGGTAACAAGTAAGTTTTTATTTCTCTTCCTTCTACAAAAACTTTTTGTAAACGATTATATGAACCTAATAAATTATGAATGATAGATATATATTTATTATTTACATAAAATCCATCTATTTTTAATTCTATAATATCATCTTTGTTCCAACCAGTTAAATAATTATATTCTTGGGGTAAATTATTTTTATCTAACCCTAAATAAAAACTTGCAAATTCAAAACAAAGTTGTTCAACAAAAGGAGAAAATACTTTTTTTGTTTTATAATATTCTCTGGTTTTATTAAATAACTCCATTTGATTATTAAAAACCATTACACCTGTATTTAAACTTTTTGTATACGCTTCATATGGAATTTCACAGCTTAAATGTTGAAAATTAACCACTCTATTTCCTAATGGGAGAAAAGATGCACCAAAACCATAAATATCTGCAAATTCTGATAATTGTGTAAAACAGTGTGGATTTTGTACCCAAACATCTGAATCAATATAAATAAATTTATCTTGTTTTACAATTTGATCTAAATTAATTTTTAAATCATGCGCATATTTAAGATATGATGCTTTTTCAAATTTATAAAAAGTAGTATCAACTGATATACTTAATTTTTGTAAGTAATTAATTTGATATGGATGTAAATCATATCCTAATACAGTTAAATTTTTTAATATTTTTTCTTCTTTTTTCAAAGAAGTAATTAAATACATTAATAGAGGAAAATATGTAGATGTAGTTATTGTATATATAGGATACATATTAATATCCAAACCCTTGATCTTTTGGGCTACAATTAAAAGCAAAATCAGGTTCTACACGTCTAGCATGACCGGATAAAATCCAAGCATAGAATCGAATATCCGGGTAAGCATTATAGGTATCATCCCCGTCAAAACGAAAAAGAAAATTTAAAAAATTAGCACCACATAAATCCCAAGAAAACATTGACGTGTAATTCCAATAAGTCCCAGACATATCAATATATAAAGAATCTTGGGGAGTGCCCATACCATCAAGAGCAGGGTTAATAGGAAAGAAAGGATGAAAAGGTAGAGCACCAATTATTTCTGGTGTAGCAGAAAAATTATCCATAACAATATGAGGAATTACTTTAATTGAAAAAGAACCCCCATAATCTCTAATATATGATTGATAAGTATCATCAAACTTAAATTTAACACAACCTACTAATGTTTCACCATCACCTACAGACATAACACCATTAATTAAATCACTACCATAAGAATAAGTAGTATTATCTACTAATCTTACTTGGAAATCATCGTGACCTATGCCTGTTAAAGGTAATTTTCTTGTGGCTTTGTCCATTAATTGAATAACACGATTATTAGTATCAGCATCTACTTCTGCTGCATCACGAGTAGCAATAGCTTCTCCACCAGCTTGATCATTAATTAATATACTTTTTTCAGCCATAATAAGCTCCAAAAATTAAATTTTATGTTATATTATTTTATAATATAATACATTATTTATAAAAAATAAACAAGATTTTTGCAGAGGAAATCATTTTAACCAGATCAGTTACTTATTTTATTAATAGTAGCTATCGTACATAGTTAATCTGCGCTGATCTGATTAATTCTGAAGCTACTAGATACAGTTGTTTTAACTATTATTTATTATATTTTAAATTCCAGCTAAATATAGAGCAACTGTTCCTGTTGAAATAGATGTAACAATAGCTTTAACAGATTTTGCACCATAAGTTTCTACAACTATATGTTCACCAATATACAAAGAACCATTTTGAATAGAGGTTGCTATTAAGTCTAATTCTGGCGTGATAAAAATACGATCACTATTATCTTTAAATTTTAACCTTATTTTTGCAGTCGCACCGCTTGTTGAAAATTCAGGCGAAATATTAATTTTAGAGAGTCGTCGACAATAATATTCAGATGTTTCTTCACTAACAACTAATCCTATACCTGGTCCTAATAAATTACAGGGTGCATTGCATAACGCTACAACTTGAATATAATCATCATCCCAACCCTCTATTCCAGCTACTGGAATATTAGTATTATCTTCAGAATCTTTGACATGTAAATCGGGCATATCTAAAGTTTCAACTGTTGAAAATAAAATAAGCATAATTTACTCCTTAATAATCTCCAAATTCACTTATTGTTAAACTAGGTAACTCAATAGATGATTTAAATTTAGAGCTAAATTGAATTGGTAAATCCATAAATTCATCATTAGATTGTAATATTATATCTTCATTTATAAATAAATATGTTTTAGGACTTATAAACTCTATCTTTGTTCCAATTTCTGGAATACTTTCAAAGCTAAGATTATATAAAAAAGGTTGATTTAAATCTAATTCTGCAAATAAATTTTTTGTATTACCACTAATAGTATTAAAACCTGAATGTGCAAAAATACCGAATAACATTTTAGCTGAAATAGATTCACATACAAATGAACCTGTTACAGAAATTTCTTCGATCACACCTTCTGTCGAAATATTTGAAACTAAAATATGCTTATTAGATTGTGTAGATAATAATACATCATCAAATAACCACTTAATATTAGGATATAACTTAAATTCTCTACAAAATCCTATATCTATACCATCTATTTTTACTATACCCCCTGCTACGGTTAATTTTTCAATCATAATATATCTCCACCTTAAATTTCTTTAAGTAAAGAAAAACGTAGTTTTAAAATATTAGTTTCATACGTAATATTACAACAAATAGCCACAGGTTTAGAATTTTCTCCATAAATTGCAATCGCTTCACGACAAAAAGAAATTGATTTAAAAGGAGGTATGATAATAATACCCATAATATTAATTTGTTTTACTTTTTTCCAATCTATATTATCCCACCAAATTGAATTATCAGCACTTTCAACTAAAATACTATCATCTTCATACAAAACAGACCATGCTTTATCTTTTGGGATTGTATGCAATGGGATTATTATGTTGTGTGTGACTAACTCTGGAATTTCCTGAACATTTTCCAAGTTGACTAATGTTTGAATTTGATCCACGATAATCCTCCTTTTCAAAGTGTTGTAATAATTCTAAGGATTGTTCTATTTTAATTAGTAGTTGTTTTGTATCTCCTAAACCTCCAATAAGATATGTTTTTATTTCATTTAATACGGATACCAAGCTTTTTCTACCTTGTGAAGGTATGGGCTCTAATTCTTTTTTCAATAACTCAGAAAGTTCACCTTTAATTTTAATCATTAGTTTAATACCACCGAATTTGAATAAGATATATTATTTGGAACAAAAAATGGACCTGCTACTATTTTACCTGTTCTATCATAAACTATATACTGAATTTTTCCACATTGAGCAAATATACGTGATGTAGATGGAACATCATGTATCGTATTATGAGGAGTTAATCTATCACTTGTATCTATTATATTATCCCCAGAATACATACCAAATGTTCCAACAATATAATTACCATCTTGGGTTATAGTATAACTGGGACAATAAGGAAACGATCCTTTTATTTCAAAAGTGGCTGGCTGATAAAATTCTTTATCTTCATAATAAGCAAGATTTCCTGTCTGTACAAACATTTCAAAACGATCTTCAATTATTCCTACTAAAGCAGTTATTACAACATTACTATTATTATCAGGTTGAGGAGAGCCAAATGTTAAAGAAATACTGCCAGAATTATAATCTATTACAGAAGTAGCTAAATGTGAAGACGTATCTATAATCATGCCCTCACCATCATCTATAACCCGATAATTTTGTCCTTCAACCATATATTTTACTTCAACACTAAAAGGTTTAATAGGACCATCCATTTGGAATATAAAATTTTCTTGTATACCATTTGCTGCTTGTTCATGATAATCATAATTATACTCAATTTCTGTCACATCTATATCAGGTATTCCACCTAGTTGAAATTTAGAAACAACATCCCCATTTACATTTATTAAAACACACCAATAAGTCATTTCTAATTCATAATAATATTCTTTCATATAATTATCTATAGATGGGTTATCCCAACTGTTTTCTTCATATTTAGTTACTCGCGATATTCCATATGTAATTACAGTTTCCCCTTTACTAAAACTAGCAGGTTCATTATAATTATATTCTGGGGATGAGTGAAAAATAGACCCAACAAAAATACCACTAAACATTACTTCCCCAGAAGTACTATTATCCTGCATAGAAAATTCAATTGTTATCCCATCTACAACTAATGAGCAACTATTATAATCTATATCTAGATATATTGAACGTCCATCTGGATCATATTCTATATATTTTCTACCTGAAACATAATTTATAACCGCAGGTACATATAAAGTGCTTTGTATATTATGATAATGTCCTCCGCCTGTTAAAAATTGTGTAGCATTAAACCCATATTCTTCTGTATGAGTACTATTTGTAATTCGTCCCAAACCCCATCGATCCCAAGATATTGCTCGATATGTTATACAATGAGGCCTAAATTTAGTTCTAGGTGCAGAAGAAAAAGCCCGTAAACAAGGCATATTTTGGTATATAGTTTGTTTATCACTACCTAAATGTGTAATACTATCATCCATATTAAGAATACATCGATCAAATGAATATTCAGAAGTACTTTGTTCTCCAGGTAAGGTAAAAACACCTACAAAATACCACCTAATTTCTTCTCCTATTATATGATAATCACATCCAAACCCAACGTTAGTAAAATTTGCATCTATCATTAAAGCAAAATGGGATTCACTGTTACACCAACTTGTAAATGCATTATCTAGTAATTCATTAGTTAAATCAGTATTAATATATACAATTTCATTAAAATTTAAAATTTCTCCTACACTCTGATATTTAATATTTGCTTGATTTACTCTATCTACAACTGTTTTTCCTGTTGGATCAACATGCCCAAAAAAATCCTCCGTAGCCATTTTAGTTGCGTAATCTTTTGCTACTATCGCTAATTCACTATCCCAATTTAATACTGATTCACCATATTCACAAGTTCTAATAATATTGGTTTGTTCTAATAAACGTTTTATTGAATTATCTGTAAGACTAATATTTTCACAATCTTCATCTAATACTATATTAGCTACTGAAAAACCTTTTGTATAACTAACTGTTGAACTACCCTCCCATTCAGTGATAGCCCAATAATAATCTCTATCATATAAGAAAATCAATGCTTCTGATAATCCAAAACGAACTACATCTGGAATAGATAAAGTTCCACCAAATGATGGATGATTATATGTCCATCGTATATCTGATCCGCCCCCATATGCAGGCCAACTAAATCCTAATCCCCACATTATATCCGGAAGACCTAATCCAAGTGTAGGTGCAGAAGGAATATTATTATTATCTTTATAAGAAACATCTAACCAAAATAAACGTTTTCTTGGTTCAAAAGCCCAACGAGATGTTACACCTCTAGGTGTACCTGTAGTTAATAAGTATCTTCTAACAAAACCTATATTTCTAATAATACAAGGATGTTTTGGATTATTACCTAACCAACGAATAGTTCTATTAGAATACCAATTCTCAAAGACTTTGATTAGTACATAGCCATCATGTGTTGCTACAATTAAACCATCATCTTCACATGTTCTAGAATCAATTTTATTATCTTTTATTTTTTTTGTTACTCTTTCTGATAAAAATACTCCTTTGTGTGTTTTATTAAAATAATCAGATTTAGAGTCATCTCGTACTAATTTCCCACTTCCATCCGCGGAACCACATGCATTTGATAAATCAAGTAATAATTCTGACTTGGTTCCATCGTCTACATCAGCATTTTCAGATTCATTTATTTCACCTTTTTTATTTCTTATAAGACTTGTGCCTATAATATTTTGTTGGGCTATATTTTCACTCGTTGATATATTATTTGGCGAATTATTAGAAAATTGTAACTTTGTATTTTTTTGCTCGATTTGTGGAGATACTACAACATTACTACTACCTATAGATTTAGCTATAGATATAGAAAGTATTTCTTGATTTACAATAGTTTTCGCTGTTTCTTGTTTTGCCATTTTATATATTTTTTAGTAAATATAATAGTATCTTGTTTTTTAATAGCTTGAATAATACCTTTACCACACAAACCTATACATACACCTGTATTTTTATTTATAGTAATTACTTTATTGTAATTCATTGGCTAATGCACATGTACTAATAGTTATTAAAACTACATTATTACTATCAACACTTAAAACTAAACCTGTAACTATACGTTCTATAGTTTGTGAAATATTATAAGTTTGTTTAATAGAGGTATGAACTGAATCTTTATATTTAATATCATAAGGGATTTTAATACCTTCACTTTTAAAATTTACATTCATTCCTATCAAATCTATAGGATCTAAAAAATAAGTTGAAAAAGCAATTTGTTCAGATATTTTTGCATCTGTTACAAAATTAGTATCCAAATACTCACTCATTTCATCAATCAATAAACAAGGTAAAGATATATAAATAGAACCTTGTGTCTCAATATCATTATTAATTGAATATAATTTTTTAAATAGTATCGGACCTTCTACTTCAATATTATCTAAAGCTGCTCCAAAAGAAGATTTAGTATTTACAGTATTAGACCCATCACCTGAAGATACATTTACTGAAATATCAGGAACTGTCTCAGACACTTGTAATCCATTTTCATCATAACTTGTAGTTCGTGAGCAAGTAAAAGATGCCATTAAATCCTCAGTAACTACCTTATAAAAATTAATAGTATTTTCTATAGTATAAGTATCATCACTACTTATTTTTTTTGTTTTGATTCGATCAATTACTAATTTTCCAGTTTCTTTATTATACGCAAAAGTTTCTTCTGTCTCTGTAATTGTAGGTTTAACTTCGTCCCCAACAACAGGTTCATTTCCTTCTTCATCTAAATAACCTGCTAATATAGATTCAACTTCTTCTGTTTTAGTTTTTCTTTGTAATAATAAAGCACCATCACTGCTACATAATTCATCTACTAATATTTCACCTGAATAATCCATCGCTAATGAACGATGTGAACCACGACCTGATAAGTTAAAATATTTAGTTTTAAAATCTTCACTTGAAACATGTGTAGGATTATTTAATAATTCATCACTTCCTATAATCACATCATAAGGTGGACCTATTAAATAGGAATTATGCACTTCTGTTTTTACTTGTGTCATTGATCCAGTTAAAATAGTTTTTGTAGTAAATACAGGATCAGTTGTTTCTCCATAAGGAGTAGGATATTCAACAATTACTTCTTTTACAGTTTTCGTAGTAGCAATCCAATTTTCATCAAAAACTAAACCTCCTTGAGAAGTTTTATATCCATCTAAAGTAGCTTTTATATAATCTGATGTATTCGCAAATTGATGTTCAGTTTGATATGAAAAAGGCTCTCTTTTTAATCGACCATCTACAATATGTGATTCTGTACGAAATGCAGCTGTGACATCCTCTTGTAAAAATATTTGTTCAGGTCTAGAAATTAAAGCAAGTTGTCTTCTCCAATCTATAGGTTTTATTAAATCTAAATAAATTGTTTTTGCATTATTACTTATAGGAAAAGAAATATAAATTGATTTCCCAATATTTGATCTTTCAAAAGGAATAATCCACCAGGAAGGTTTTTGTCCCCATAATGTAGTAGGTGAAAATCTCTGTAATAATGAAGATAATTGTTCAGCATAAGATCCATTTAAAATTACTATAGGATCAGCTTCAGATATTACTGGAAATTTTAAACAAGGTGAATCTGATATTTTTATAGGTATTTTTATTAAGGATGAGAATAAAACTAAAATATCTTCTAATGTTTCTCCATATATTATTTTCGCTGAATCTGCTATTTTTACAATATCATCATTTTTTAAAAAATCAGGATGTATTGTAATAATAGTTGTACATGTTGGAGTAAATAATTTATAAAAATCATAGAGAACTCCTGAGATATTTGTAGTTGACCCATTATCATTTAAATTTGTAATTAGTAAATTTAATGATATTTCTTGTTTATAATCTTCTGTTATAATAATACCAGATTCATTTTCTGATGATCTTTTAGAAGATATAGGAAAAGAAATATTTACTATTTCTCCAATTGAATAATTAGAAATAACCTGAGTATCAACTTTCCATGTTGGTTCAGACTCTGGTAACATTGATAATTCAAAATTATTGAAAAATAAATCTGTCATTATAAATCATCCATTATAAATCATCTCGTTATTATTATCAATATAATAAATACTTCTATTTTCTTGTAAAGCAATTGACGTATTATCTGTAAGTGTAGTGGATAATTTAACCCAATCATAAACCTGTTTTTTGTATGATAATGTAAATTTACACTCAAATTTAGATATAAAAGAATACCAAAACGCATTATTTTGAAAATTTGGTGTACATATTGGATCTAAAGTTTCATCATTTAAAATCTCAATTGCTGCTATTTGTGCTGCGGTTGTTAATTTATTTTCTGAATGTGTTCTCTTAATAACAACTAAACTATATTTATTTTCTTCATATATATCATAAACAAAACCAAATAGACCATTTATAATATCATGTCCGGACCCGTCTAAACGTATTCCTACATTATTTGCTAATCCAATATTAACTTTTTCTACAGTAACTCCTCCAGATATCCAAATATGATGATTTGTAATTTGTATAATATTTAAAAAAGTATATTCATCGTCATTTACTGAATAAAAACTATTCCAATTTAAACTATATAGTAGGGTCCAATCACTAAAAATATCTGTAGAAGTATATATATTTAATTTATCTGAATCTAATAATGGATAATAAGACGATTTTTGCACAGGGCTAATATTTCGTGTAAGTAAATAAAAAATACCGTCTTTTTCATGTAAAGATATAGCAGTATCTAAAATATCTGTATTTTTAAATTGCTTTATAGTTGTTATAGGTTCTAAATTACTATTTAATATTAATATATCTATATATTGAAATTCATAATCCCAAGTTTGAGGGTATGTAGGATTTGGTATTTCTCGTTTAAAACAATGCCTTGTAACAAAACACCATTGAAGTGATTTAGAAAAACTTATATTTTCTAATCGATATCCATAAATTTCATTGTTTCTAACAATAAAAGTATTTTCATATGTGCATTCTAATTTATTTGTTTCTAAATTTAATTTGGTGAGAAAAGATCTTTCTTCAGAAAAATACCACCAACCTGGTCTTTTATTTACAATATTAAATAAATATTTATCTTCTGAAATATAAGCACCTTCTTCAAGATACGTTGTAAAAGGAGAATTACAAGGTCCCACCCATACACTTTGTCTATTTGTATTAATACTATGTGATAATCTCATAGTACTATCTAGAGGTCCAATAGGTAGAATATAATTTATTTCACGATAAGGTAAATCAGTGAGTGTTATTTTTAAATTAATACCTAAATCTGTAAATAAATCAATTCCAGTTTTAATACAAGAATCAATATCAATATTGGAAGAAGTTGAAATACCTGATATTAAAGATGCATATAAATTTGTAGTGGTTTTAACTCCTTGTTTAAAATCACTTTGTCCTAAGTTTACTTTTAAAGAAATCGCATCTACTAAATCAATAAAACCTAAACCACCTATATAATAATTATAAGTTGGTTGAAAAAAATTATTTATGATTTTATTATAAGAAGTATCATATAATATATAATAAGGATAATGACGTATAAGTGTGCCTGATCCATATGAGTATAATTTATAGAATATTATAAAACCAAAATTAGAAGCAGCTAAAAGTACATTGTATTGAAATACAGTGTGAGAAAGTGGTTGTCCCGAATAGCTTTCATATTCTATTACATTGTCTTCATCATATAAAATAGTTCCATCAAAATCAAAAACAACTACATCTATATCCATATGAGTTGTATCATTATTATAATCAATACTAAGAAATACTAATTTCATAGTATCAGAAGCATCTACTTGTTTACTTACTCTATTAGGTATATAAATTGGAGGTATAGAAAACCATTTAGTTATTGAATCCACAAAATAAATATGAGAACGATAACATCTTTTCAAAAAAGGATCTGTTTCAGAAGGATGTTTTCGATAGTAATCACCAAAATTATCTACTTTATCAGTTTCTGCGATTATTATTACTTTGGTTTCTGTACAAACTAAATGTAGTAGATCATTACCTATTTTTTTCGTTTCTACTGAAAGATTAACTGCTGAGCATGCGAATAATTCAGGCGAAACTAATGTCACACTATCATGTCGACGAAGGAATATATCTAATCTTGGACCTTCACTTTTAAGTTCCCATACAAGGGTTACATTAGAACGTATAGTATTTTCATCATATAAATATACTTCTGAATTAATAGCAACAAAAGATTCATCAATTGAAAATAAATTAAATGTAGGATTAGCGGGTGAAATTAAACAGGCTAAACTATCTAATTTAGGGTCATTTGTATTTAAATCAGAATCTATATCATATACTAAAAGAGCAGGATTTGCAGGAGTATCTTCTGGAACATAGTTAGTATCCGGTGAAACTAAATTATCACCACTATTAACACAAGAAGTCCAACATCGTGATTCTACTCCATAACAGACACTTAATAAAGTGTAAAAATTATTAAAAAGATCAATTTGACCCGCTTCTTCACGAATATATTTTAATATACCATATTGATTAGCTCCTGCCAAATAAAATTCGATTCGTAAATAATGTTCAATTTGTGAATCTGTCCAAACATATATACGTTGAACTAATGTATTATATTCTCCTATATAATCAGTATAAGATTTTAAATCAGAATAACTTTGTTGAATATCACAATCTACATCTGTTATTAATCTAACAGCATGTATCCAATCTTCAATATGTTCATCCGTTTCAAATAAAGGATCTCCTCCTGAGGTTGATTTTAAACTAAAAGAAGGACTTTCTCCATATATACTATGGGATCTTATAACACTAGAAATACCGTATAAATTAGGATGTATTGAATCACTTCCGGAAATATTATTCCAATAAACATAAAAATCTAAATCATATGATTGTCCTTTTTCAATTGTATCTAATCTTATAACAATATAACCTGTTTCAGTTTCAATATTACCTACTAAAATAGATGGTAATAATCCCATATTATTTATATAAACAGAAAAATCTTCTGCATTATTTAATTTATCCCACCAATTTGTCCCCCAACTAGTAACATCGATTAAAATATTTGTATGTGATAATGTGTGTTTCGCAGTCCAAGTAATATTGACTTTTCGTCGATAACTACCTGAACGCCATTGTCCAGTCCAAAATTCTACTGTACTTTGTAAAGCATATAAATCGTCTATTATTACTGTTGTAGCAATTTCTCTATCGTCTGTAAATTTACAAGTAGTTTTTATAAAATCTGCAAGAACTATGTTTCCTGACATTTTTAAAAAATGCCATTTGTATACAATTGGTTTTAATTGTAAATGAGATAAATGTTTAAGATCTATAGTAAGTGGAATAAAATTAGATATTCTTTGAATATCAATTAATACGCCTGTCTGTAAATTAAATGCCTTTAAATTATATCGATCTTCACCATTTAAATCTTCTTCTGTATCAAATAATATCCATAAAGCTGTATTTGATGCTGCTGCACTAATAAATGTGCCATGACTAAGTGAGTATTTAAAAATAGAGTAATTCGTACCATTTTGATTCTGTACTGTTACATCACAAAGAAGTTTATCTATAGTAATTACTCGCCCATTAGGAGTATTTACGACTATAAGATATCTATAAAAAGAAGGTTGTACATTATTATGATAAGTACGCTGTTGTGAATCGATAGGAAATAAAGTACGATCATATTGAGAACCATTAATATCAATATAATTATTACTTATTCCATTTCTACCAACAGTGGCTAAAGTTAATAATCTTCTAGTTGTATCATTTCCATAAAAATTTATTGATTCTGCTTTTAAAATTAAACTATTATTACTATCTATAAAAACAGACGTTTCTAATACTCGATTATCATCAATCTCGGTATTTAAACATACTAATGCACTTTCACCAGCTATAAAAATAGTGGTAGAAGTTTGAGGGCCATTAGCTTCTCCTGCTATACAAATAAAAGAAGAAAGTAATGGCCCTTCTGAATTTACAGTAATAGGCTCACTAAGGCCTCCAAATATAGCTATCGGCATTTATTTAACCCGTTACTACCCAAATTTCAGCCGAATCAATAACACCTGATACAGGTCTATGTATTACTAAATTAGAAGCTGTTGAACCTGAATCTCCAGGTTTTACAACATGGCCCGTTGCACCGGGAGTAATTGTGGTCCAAATTGGAGAAGCTTCCGTTCCTCCCGCTACCGCATCGTTAAATTCCCAAGTAAGAATAGGTGCTGCACCTGTATATGAAAAACGACAAACTAAAACTGCATCCATATCGGCAGGTATTGAAGCATCATATGGAATTTCCCAATTCAAATTAAATCGTACAGTTCCAGCAGCAGCTATCGCAGCAGCAGCTAAATTGATAAAATTTGCTGTACCTTTCATTCTATTAATTGTTGCGCCTCCGGATGTTCCACTTACAGGCATCCAAGCCGATATTGGCGCAGCATCAGTAGTTGCTACAGCACCTATCATTGGTTTACTACCATTACCTGATGTACCTGTAAAAACTTCATGTAACACTGTTGAAAAAGCATAATCATCCCAAGCTTCTAATTTAGGAATATCACTGGTAGCTTCAGAAAAAGTTATTCTTACTACATTCTGAGCAGTAGAATTATTCCCCGCACCTACAATTTTTGACGGAATAGACATATCAACCCTCCAATAATTAAATTAAAAATCCATCCAAATTAACTTTTACTTTATCTTCACCATAATATAAAGTTCTCTCATAAGAGAATTTTGATATTAATATATCATAAGATTTATTTTGTATTTCTAACGTCCATACACTCATTGGTTCATCATTTAAACCCAATAAAATATTTTTTGCTGTATCCTCAGTAGAAAAAGCGCTAAAAGAAAAACCATTTTTATTACGAGATACTTCATTTTCTTCTGCTACAAATATAACACCTCCAAATAAAGCAGGTACTTTCTTTATATTTTGAGAAAAATCTAATTTATTTAGAATTTCATTTTTTATAGGCCATAAATAAAATTTAGAGCCTTGTATATTAATAGATATAATATCAGTATCAAAAATTAAAGACATTAATAATTCCTTTGTACATCATCTATTAATGTTTGTGCCTTAGATGCTACAGATCCTCTAGGAGATAATGCTCCATTACCAAAATTTATAGCTACATTATTTACATTACTATTGTTTACTGATGTTGCGGGTACAAGATTATTAGTATTGGTATAACTTATCCCAGATACGGCTTCATTCACTGATTTACTATAATCTGATATAGTATCCTTAATTTTTTTTATCGTTATAATATGTGTTGAATGTGTTATAGTTTCATTTAATTCTTTTAATTTTTTATCTACTTCCACAGAATCTACTATTATTTCGTCTGTGGATTTAATGTCAATATTTTGTAATCGATTTATTTCTTTTTGTAAAGATTCCTTATCAATTTTTACTATACCTTTTACAGATATAGACTTTTCATTGAAACGCTCCATTGCTTTATTAAATTCGGTCTCATCTATTAAAACAGCTATTTTTGGGGATATCTCAATAGTATTTAAATCTTTAATTTGTAATTCAATATCCGCGAATTGTTGTTTAATTGTATCAGCAGCATTTACCCATTTATCTTTAGTTTCTTCAGCGATATCTTTTTGCTTAGACAGAGCTTCATTTAATAAATTCCCAGCATCTTTTATACCTGATATAGCAGTAGCTGTAGATTGACTTTTAGAAATTAATGTTTTATCACCAGACTTAATTTCTTTTGCTAAACTTGAAAATACTTTTTGTGCTTCTTTTGCATATTCAGCAGATTTTTTATAACTTTCATTTGTTCCTTCGGCAAGAGCTTCTCTAGATTGTTCTAATAATTTATTGGCGTCTGATCTCTTAGCATACCATTGTTGCTCATCCGTTAATAAACTGCGTTGTAGATCTTTTATCTTTTCATCTGTAGTTTTTCGTGCTTCTTGTATTTCATCTTCAATTTCTTTAACTTTATCAGAATAAGATTTTACATAACCTAATGCTTCATCATAAGATGATTTTACAAAACTTTTCCATTCTGATAAAGTCTGTTTTTTTAAGTCTAATAAATTTTTATCTATAATACTAACAGCATCAACATAATCAGTTTCAGATACTTTTATTTTATCAAGATACTTTAATTTTGCATTATATTCAGATTCACCGAGAGCTATTATAGTTTTTGATTTTTCTTCTGCTAATTTTAAAGATTCACTAAATAAAACTTTCTCATTTGTTATTATAGATGATAATTTTGAAGATTCCATATCATAATAATCACTTATTTGATTTCGTAATACGGAATATCCAGAACTTATATTTTTAAAGACATCTTTAACTTTATCTAATTTTTCAAATGCCTCTACTACCTTCTCAATTTTTTTAGAATCACCTTCTTCAAAAAATGTAAGATCTGGATGAAGACGTTGTAAATCTTTCATCGTGCCTACAATTTCTTGCAATTTTTCATTATACTCATCAGTAGGTTTATTAGCAGCTTCAGCTGAAGCTATCATAACTCTATAATAATTAAAAGCTACCTCTAAATTTTTTTCATAGGCTTGAGCACTCTTCTTAGTCATTTTAGTTAAATCTAAATATGATTTTATTTCAAGATCTCGTCCTTTTATATATTTTTTAGATGATTTTAACCACTTTTCTTCTTCTTCTCGTCTTAATTTTTTTAATTTTATTTGATCCTTTATAACTACAGTCAAAGCAATAGCAGCCGCAGTGATAGCAGCAAGTATACCTAACTGCGAAACTGCCCCTAACGCTGCAAAAGATTCCCATAAACTTACAGTTAAACCCTTAACACCTAATATTAAAGTATCTATTACGCCATCTGCTTTTATTAAAAAAGCTAAAAATTTAGGCTGTAATCGTATTATATTAACTATTATTGTAGTAATAGGAGTAAAAACATTAACTAATAAAGCAAAAGATGTAGCTAATCCTACTATTGCCAATGAAACTTTTGGATATTCAGTAACAAATTTTACAAATGCGCCAGATAATTTAATAAATCCAGTGATCCAAGCCTTTATTAAATCTATAACTTCTTTATTTTTTAAAGATTTAGTTAAAGATACAAAAGCATCTGAAATTATATTTAAAAATTCACCTTTACCTAATTCTACTTTAAATATATACCATGCTTTTTTTAATCGCTCTATTCCACCAATTATAGTTTTAGAATTTATTTTTGCTGTTTCGGCAAACTCTTTATGTAAAAATGGAGCAAATGCTTTTAAAAATACATCTGCGGAAACTTCTCCTGCTTTGACCGCCTTCATAAAAGCTTCCCTGGTCATGCCCATAGATTCAGCCGCTTTTTCCATGGCTCCAGGTAACTGATCTCCTAATTGTCGTTTTAACTCCTCTGTTTGCACTGTACCCTTAGAAATCATCTGGGTAATAGCGTAAAAAATAGATTCTAATTTATATTGTGATAATCCTAATGCTGACGACGTTTCAACTAATGATTGGTAAATATCTAATACAGGTTGACCCTCTAAAGCTGTACCTTTTGCAGCAGCAGCCAACTGTGAAAATCCACTTATTGATTTTTCAAAACTAACACCTAATTTTTCGGATGTATCAGATAAAAATCCTAGTATTTCCTCAGATTTCTCTGCAGAACCATAAACATATTTTAAAGTATTACCAAATCTTATCCAATTTATAGACGTATCTAAAATACCTTTACTAAGATCTGTCAAACCTTTCGTTAATAAAGAAAATCTTATAGCACTACCAAGATCTTGAAAAGCTCTTGAAACAGAACGAAGAGATTGATTTGCTTTTACTAATTTATTAACAGATTGAGCTGTTTCTTTTGCCGCTGTAGATTGTTTTTTAAGTGCTGCAGTATGTTTATTAGCCCAACCTACAGTCATAGCAGAAGATCTGATCATTTCTTGTCTACTCATATTTGACTTATTAGTAGACGCAGTTATATTATCAAAGCTTTTAGCTACTTGACTTGCACCTGATGCTAATTTTGAAAATAGTGGGGATAAAGATTTAATGGAGTTTTTATAAAGATTTGAAGAAGTTTGTAATTTTATAAACTGTTTTGATAAATCTTCAATAGTTTTCTTTTGCTTTAAAACTATATCTATTATAATCTTTATACTTTCAGTATTCATAAAATATACTCTTATTTTGGATTATAATTTAACAATTTTAAGCAATTATTCCGTATTTCTTCATTTTTATCTGATAAAGATTGTATTTTTATACTATCTATATATTTATCTAATCCTTCTTTATTAGAATGATGAGCTACCCACATATTAGTTAAATTACTAATTTCAGAAATATTCGTTCGTACTTTTATTGTATTAAAAAATACACCTATTTCACCAAGTGTATAATGTTTTATGTCTGACCAACGATGTCCATTATTTATTAAATATTGAACTAAATTTATAATAATTCCATCAGTACTAACTTTTTTCTTTACTTTATTAGTCCTGTGGTGATGTTGGCCAGACTTGACAAGTTTTTTATTAGTGTATCCTTAGACTCAAGATTTAATTCTATTACAGCTGTTAAAATTTCAACAGATTTATCAAAAGGAAGTTTTTCAAATAATTTTATATCTAATCCAGATAAATCAGATAAAAGATCCGGACATTTAGAAATAAGATATAATAATAATTTTCCAATAACCTCTTGATTATCTTCAGAAGATAATTTTTCTAAAGTAATCCCTTCTTTTTGTAATATTTTACTATGAAGGGTTAATTTAGAAATTATACTACTTATTTGAGAAAGAGTAAGAGGGTGTATGGCCACATTATGACCATACACCTTTACTGATCTGCAAGGAATTAAATTGTCCAATTCTTTTAATAAAGTTTTCATTAGCTCCTCTAATTACTTATCCGGATAGTCTCAAAATATGGGTTAGATGGATGGTTATCTTCATCCTTTAAAATTTCAGCTGTAAAACTGATTGTGGCCCAATCATCGCCAATAAATGCCGTATCACCATCAGGATTAATAGATGTTTTCCATGCGGTTAATTCTACTTGAGGTCCGACAGGATTATCAGATACAAATCTAAATTGTGCTTCAAATGAAGTATTTGATAAACCTTTAATAGTGGTATACGTAACATTTCCACAATCATACGTAACATGTAATTCTTCATCATCAGCAATACTACCACCATCGATAAAATAAATACGACCTATGACATCATCTTTCTTAGAAGTGTCCACCAAATAATCTACACCTGATACATATGTGATAGTATCTGTAGAATCTTTAATCACTACATTCGAAATACTGCGTTTAGCTAAATTGACCCGTAAACCTAGTTTAGCATAGATAGTTTCAACTTCCCCAGTGGCAGCAGATTGTGTTGTACTGGATGAAGTTCCTAAAGCCATCATATTATAATTTTCAATAGTTAATTCATCTAAAGTAAATTTCAGAGTAGGAGTTAATTGTGTTACTACTTCTTTATCTTTAGCTTTTAATCCACTCCTAGAACTAAAATGTTCTAATTTCGTAATATTATTTGAAAAAACTAATTCTGGACAATTTCCAATATCTCTTTCACCTGTTAAATTACCATTGACATCATACTCATCCAAATATACAATTCCACGACCTAAAACTAAATTATCACTCATAACATCCTCCGTTAAATAAAATTATTATCTTTATATGTTATCGTAAAAATTATACGACAAACAACAACATCATCAATACCATAACCTATAGGGCCTTCTATATAGGATTCTTCAATAAAACTATTTTCTACTAATCTTGTATCTGATCCTATTATACAATCTCTTACTTTTATTATCTTTGTAAAAATATCATCTTTAAAATCTATTAACTCTACTATAGATTCTAAATTTCTTCGTTTTGGATATCCTAAAATATTATTAGATGACTTTTTAATAATTTTATCAGGACCTTCAAACATAAATAAACAAGGTAACTCACTTTCTTGAGCAAGTCTATTAGGATATCGTCTAAAAGCTGTAAGACCAATATCGTCTTTATTTGCTATTATTCTAGATTCTATCTCATTTAATGAACTTATTCTATTTATCATATCTCGAACCTAAAATGTCGCTCTATAATACGAGTAATATTATTACTTTGTAATGTTTTTCTTAATACACCTCCAGGAGCTTGAGATGAATAAATTCTTCCTTCATACATCATTGTTCTTTTTCCAACAGATGGCCAAGGATATTCACCCGGAATACTACCATACTCTATATATTTAGCATAATCTGATATATTAGATATTGTTACTCTATTACCAGATATATCACTATGCCAATTAGATTTAAATCGTCCCGTATATACTGGTGAATTATTTTTTAGTTGATCAATAATATCTTTTGTAAAATTATTTATTTTCTTACTAAATATTTTATATGATAAAGAATCATATAAACCAGTTAATTTACGTATTATTGATGAAAATTCCATTATGACATCTTTTTTAAAGTTAATGTATATGTTAAATCTACGGGGTCGATTGAAATCGGAACAGAAACCTTATATTTTATAGAATCAAGTATAAATTCATCCCCATCTTTTGGTATTATTGATAAATACTCCGATTTAAATATTATATCGATCAAACTAGATCTATATTTGACATCTAAACCACCTCGTTGTATCTCTTTTGAATCATAATCTAATATTAAAACTAAAGGAATTATAAATTCTTCATTAGGTGTATTACCTCCAAATCCTTTATCAAGTATTTGTATATAAGTCCCAGTATAAGATATAGATTTAAATGTTTTAAATATCGTATCTACACCCAACTTTAACGCTGACTTTATACTCATATTTATACTCTTATAATAGTTTTATTTAAACCAGAATTTATATTACCATATTTTGATATCAATACCAATATATGTTCAGGAATTAAGTTGGGTGAGATGTTATTACTTATTTTTAATTGTATCGATGATACTTTTAAACTTTCAAAATCTGCTAAACCTGTTGACTGCAAAACATTATCGTCTAATAAAACCAACGCTAATTCACAAGTAGCAGTTAATATATCTCTTGGTATAGTATCTTCATCTACACCATAAAGATTCTTTCTCGGCCATTCTAATGCTTGTTCAGTTGTAGTTTTATCACCTAACCAATCTATATAACTATCAAGAATTAGCGTAGAATGCATTAAAAATTTCTCAAAATCATCATTTTCCTCAATATATTGAGAATGTGGACGATTTAAAAAATATTGTGTCGCATCTACAACTGAAATATAAGAATTAGCTGATGATCCTTTAAGAGTAGCATCCATTATTTACCTTTAACAGATGATTTTACAGAATCAGACGTTTTCGTCGTCGTAGATACCTTATCTTCTGTCTCATCTTTTGTAACCGTTTTACTCTCTTTAATCGTTTCATCCTTTTCACCTATTTTACTTTCTACTTTTGTAAAATCTATAATTTTTACAGGTTTCAAAGAATATCCATGTTTAATAAGAATTTCTACCTGGTGTTGATCGCAAGTAATTTTTTTACCCTTTTTACTGTACAGTATCATGATTTTTCTCCATATATAAATATTAAAAAAATAGGGGCTTACCACTAAGTAATAAGCCCCTATTTAACTATATAACCAGAGGGCTACATATACTTACAAATTAAGCAGCATCTCCAATGAGAGTAATTCGACGAGGATCAATAGCTGCAGCTGCACAAAGAACATCCAAGGACATAAGAGTTTTCTTAGTATCCATGTTATATCCTTTAACTACACGAATAGATACGCCATTATCCGAAATAGTACTTGCAATTTTATCTTCAGGTTTATCTAACATCGGAAAAGCTACACCTAAAGAACGGTCGTCAAAGAGTGCACCATGCATTGTCACAGTATTATTATCTTGAACAACTGTGACAGCAACTCCATCTTCAATATACTCATCAATAGGATCAACCAACGAAATAGAAGTAGCCGCAGCTGCAGCCGTAGTTTTAACAACTAATCGACGACGACAACCTGCAACAGCAAGAAAATTACCAGCGGTGATTTCATTGGTAAGAGCATCAACTTTAAGAGTAGTGTCTCCAATCTGATTAGCACCAGCTGCATTATCAGTGGCAGTAGTTTCACTACTAGCTGATAAAGTACTTTCTGGGAAATTCATACTAGCAAACCAATTAAAATTCATCATAGTACCCATCGTACCAAAAGTTAAGGTTTTCTCACCTTGTGCACCACGATAATTACTACGATTAAAATACTCAGCTCCTAACATACGAGCTTCAAGGGTAGAATCTACAAGACCAAACCGACCAATTGGATTTAATTGCTGATAATTAGCGCTGCTTCGTGCAGAAGCCATAGATGCAGCAGTACTAAGAACAGAAGAATCTGCATAAAGACCTCGAGCATCCAGAACTTTTGTACCAACATAAATATCAATTTTTTCAGCTAAAGCATATGCAGCAGGAATAATCACTTGTTCTGAAAAACTTTCAAAATCTAGTGCTAATTCTTTAGCTGTTAACTCAACAGAAACATCAAGATGTTTATCGATAGTCATCGTACGAGAAACTTCTTTTACTTCTTGTTTATCCAAAGATCCAGTAAATTCTTTAGCAACATAAGACGGACGAGTTTTAAATCGAATAGATTCACCGACAGCATACCCATTTGGGGTTACAGAAAAATCAGATGAAACATCCTTCGCACAAAGACCAGCAATAACAAGAGAATCCTCCATATGTACCAGTGCTTCGGCGGCAATCATGTCAACATTCTCAAAAACATTAGCCATAATTATCCTCCATTAGTTTAATTTAAAAAAAAGGGCTTAATGATTATAATAAATCACCAAGCCCTCAGGTACTTGACCGTGTTATCTCAGATAACACTCTTATTCAATTATTAATAATATTATAATATACTTAATTTAAAATGTACACAAGATTTTTGCAGGGAAACTATTTCTTCTTTTTAGCTCTTAATTTCCTATATGCTGCAATATTACCAGATTTAGCCGCTGCTACAAGTTTCTCATCTACATCACCCCCTGCACCACCTCCTACTCCACCTATACCATCTGATAATGGCCAATAGTGTTGGGGTAATCCTGCGATCCAACTACCCGGTGTTAAAATTTTCCCATCAACTTTAACAAATTCACCGTGTTTATCTCTAGCCTCTAAATTACCATCTTCACCGACAGAAAACACCATTTGTCCACGAAGAAGAACATCATCCATTGCATCTGCTAAAATACCTGCTTTTGCTGCAACTTTACGTAAATGCGTTTCAATAGTAATTTTATCAATATTACTTTTTAAATTAGAAACTTCTAATTCAGCTGCATTTTTAGCCTCTGTAATCTCCTGAATCTTACTATCATAATCATCTTTTATTTTTGCAGTTCTTGATTCAATAACTTCATCAAATTTACCTTCGGCTAATAATTTAGCTGTTTCATCTTTATCAACAAAATCCATAGCTTTTTTAGCTTTTTCAAAATCAAAATCTTTAATAGACTCTAATTTCTCAGCGAGTTTTCTTTTCTCGCCAATTAATTCAGAATTTTTTGATTTTAAATCTGCCACTGCTTCATCAATCTTTGTTGCGACTAAATTATTTGCTATTTCTTCTGCCGAAGATTTAACAATTTCCTTAAACTTATCTTCTTCTTTTACGGCATCCCAATCAATTTCCATTAGTTTCCTCCTTCATATGATTGTTTTCCAATAATAATACCATTATCATTATTGATTTTTAGTCATTATCAACTATAGATTTTAAATTTATTTTCATATCATAATCAGATGCTATCATCTTACCTTTTTTCAAGTTATAAATAAAAGTTTCATTATCTATCGCACCACTAAGCAACGCATTTGTTAAACTCGTTAATTCATTAGCTGATAATTTAGATTCGATAAAATCTTTATCTAATGTTATATCAGATACTATATCAATATCCATCCAATAACCAATAGTATTACACATTGAATTTAAAATCAATTCGGTCATTATAGCAATATCAAATAAAGTCGCATTATCTGAACTATATCTTAATTTTACAATACCCTCAGCTTCTGATCCTTTAGTTGAGGTATCTTGAATTCTTGCTGAAAAAGTAGACATTTGTGCTTGTTTTTTATCTAATGCTTTTTCTAATGCATTAATACCTTGACCAACAAATTCTAAATAATAAGCTTTCGCATTTTCATTAGGTATAACAATTGCAGTAGCACCTATTTTTACATCCGCAGATGTTGATGCACCTGTAATTACTGGTGTCGGCATAGCTACGAAATGTAACGCATGTTCATAGTCTGCAGATGTCCTATAGTGGGATAAATTTAAATCTATGATATCAAGAATTGGGGATTTAAAAATATTAAAAGAAAGCCCTTTAATAGTACCACAAATAAATGGAATTTTGGTTAATACTGCACCTTTATAATTTGGTGTGATAGTTTTATCATATGCATCATCAATAAACTTATCAACAGTATAAATATTTCCTTCATTTAAATACAATTTATATGTTATCTTAATCTCTTCAAATTCATCATTATAATTATATTCTTGAAGAATAACCTCTACAAGATTACCATTACTATCATACTTCCAATTTAATATATTCTCACTTTTATATATTACAGGTATAACGAATTCATTTTGAATATCAATTAAAACCCCGACTCGTCCTATTACTAATAATTCTTCAGTAATTTCTGAAAATGCTTCATATAAAGATGTATAATTTTCATCATCTACATTTAAATGCTCTAATCCTTTTGGTGCTTCTATTTTTGCATTTCTATTAAAAATCAATCCAGTATTTGCACTAACAATTCTCGATGCTAAATTAAAGAATGTGGCTCGTAATAAGTATGCATCATATTCTATTGGGGTTTGACCTGATAATTTAGGCAAATACGTTTCACCTTTTAATTTAACTTTATCTTGCCCTTCTAGGCAATCTCTTATTCTTGACCATTGAGAAGAATAATTTGCATAACTTGGGTGTTCTAATACATCTATTGCTGTTATAGACATGATATCTCCTTTAGAGTCCTTTAACTTTTACTAACTTTAATACATTCATTTGATGTAATATAATATATCTTAATACATCCCAATCATGATCTGGTTGTGTAGTATCTACATCTTCACCTGTTTTATTATCTAGTGATAGTGCTGATAAATGTTGAATTAATCTTACACATCTATCAAATATATAAAGTCCAGGTTTATCCTCTTTATGAATTATACTATTTAATAATAACTCCCTTATAATTGACAAACCACGTATTCTTGATCCAGGTGATTTATTACTCTCTTCAAATCGTATACCTTTACTTAAAAAAATACTCGCAATAGATGGACCTTGCTCTTTAGCAAAAATAGATTTATCTGCAGGACCCGGTAAAAGATTTACCCATTTTCTCACAAACTGTCGTTCTAATATT
>Ga0190315_1000154_pt1 | contig 42882 bp, 25 predicted proteins | sample 48701101_MG_FD_161673 | JGI IMG/M metagenome (GOLD analysis project Ga0190315, IMG submission 161673) | Hydrothermal vent sediment bacterial communities from Southern Trench, Guaymas Basin, Mexico - 4870-11-0-1_MG | ecosystem: Environmental > Aquatic > Marine > Hydrothermal vents > Sediment ...
AGCCACCATAATCACTTAACTTTTTTAAAGTATAGAAAATTTTATAGAACATTCTAATCTAAAAAGATCATATCTGTCCATAATTTCTCAATTTTTATGTCGTAGTAAAGTGACTGCACCCAAATGACTTCTTGGGGCTTAAAATCAGGGTCTAATGCCGGTGTCACATTAGCGGTTGCCGTGTTGTGAACCAGACAGAGATGGATGGTGGGTTTAAACATCATGCTAGTCTCATGCGAATAAATAAAATAGGGTGAACGGGGAATGAATAAATCAATTGCTAGTGCTGCATAAAGCTGATGCTGTGATATTTCCAGCAAAAAATTGGAGTCATGTTAATACAGCGTTCGAGGCAAAATTTTTCTCAAAATTTTTTGCCTCGAACCGAAGGAAAGTTACGCTAAATCATGATCATCAGCGTCATCAATCTTCTATTTTATAAGCGAAAATTGATTACAATAATAAACTCAAAAACGCTTAATCATTTTAGTAAATCTGATTAGATAGTGATGAAAATGAACGCAACCGAAATTTTTTGACGATCTCGTCTCTAGTTTGTATAGATGCCGATAGTGTTGCTTTATAGCTTCTTATTTTATTGACAATTTGACGATCATCTTGATAAAAAGCTTCAATCAAAGGAAATGGATCAACACTTTGATTGTAAGGCTTGATTTCAAAATGCAGTTGTGGCTGAATAGCATTGCCTGTTCCCCCCTCAATTCTGCCTATAATCTCACCTCGTTTGACTTGTTGCCCCATTTCCACCATGACTGTTTTTAGATGAACATAAACCGTGTAGAGTTTAGCGTCATGATGCAATTTGACGTAGCGGCCCGCGATGTGATTCTTTCCTATTTTGATCACGGCTCCCTTTGCGGCTGCAACAACATTGATGTTATTGGCATAAATATCATACCCCTTATGTCTTCTTGATGAACCAAGCCAATCATCACGTTTAGCACCAAAGTGTGGCAATCCATCTCTCATCACATCTTGAGGTACAAATCCGATAGAACGATCCAGAAACTCATCTATCAACATACCTTGTAAGGGGATTTGAAAGAGAATATCTTTCAGCATAAACATCATTGTACGCGATTCCCTTTCAGGGTTATGCGGCATAATCAATTGATTATTCTTGCAAAAAGGTAGACAGATACGGTATTGATAAGGGGATGACGTGATTTCATATTGGTAATCTTTGGAGAAAGTCGCCACAATCCAAACCGTCTGGCTATCATGTTGTGCCCAGTGAATTTTTTTTAAATTCGGATGGGAAACGGTTATTTTCTGGCTACGACTCGCACACTTATCCAAAGGTAGAATCAGTTTTCGGTTTTCTTTAAGGGGTGATTTCAACTCACAAGCATTGTGATGAATGGTAATCATAGCATTTTCAAAAAAAATATCACCGAGATTACCCGCTTCGCTAAATCTAGGAAACAACACTAAAATAAATAAACAGTAGTTAATTTTCTTCAACATTATCCTGTGCCTCACAATGTTCACTTCGAATCAGGAAAGTGGAATTAACCCACCCTTGTATTTCCTGATATTGAATCTTAACCCACACTTGTGATTTGATATTGCGTAATCCACCTAAGTATTTAATACATTTTGCGGTTCGTGGTATTTCTTTCACCAGTTTATTGAGATGGCCCGGAAATTCGCGTACATTTAAAACATCACTTTTTTGGACATTAGTTACATCATAATGCCTGTTGTTATCATCAAAAAGAGTGACTGTTTCAATAGATTGAGGTTCAAAACGTTTTATCTCTTCCACAAGTGCCCGTAATGATCGCAACTGCTCTTCAGCCTGTTTGCGATCTCTGCGTTCTATATCAAGCTTTTTTTCAGCTATTTGACGTGTCGCTTGCTCTTTTTCTATTTCACTGTTGTGCGTTTGTTTCTCGTACCATAACACACCTACCATAGAACTCAGCAATATCAATGCCAGAATGCTGATAACCATGAAAAATGACCACCAACGCGGTTGATAAAATTCGGCAGAAGGGGCCTTTAGTGAATTCCCGGAAGCGAACATTTTTTCTTGCCATTGATCGACTGTCTGTGGTCTATCTTCTTCGCTCAGTTGTAATGCCCAATCGATTGCTTGTAATAAATTTTTTTTGTATTTACCTTCTCCGATTTTGACAGCGGGCAGCATGGGGTCTTTCATTACACGACGGGTAGCCGCAGGGGGAGGTTCACCACTGATTGCACAGTAGATTACCGCCCCTAGTGCATAAAGATCAGTCCAGGGGCCTTGATCACTAATTTCGTTGTCATATTGTTCTAATGGTGCGTAACCAGGCGTTACGATACTGGTAACGCTACGACTTTTTTGTCCAACCGCATAGCGGGCCGAACCAAAGTCAAGTAAAACCGGATTATTATCGTCGCGAATATAAATATTGTTGGGTTTAATATCACGGTGTAAAAAGCCAGCATTATGTATTTCTTTCAAACCTTCTAATAAGGGAAGTAGTATTTTTAAAAGCTCGTTTTCTGTTAAAACGCGCCTTTTTTTTAAGTAGTCCGTCAAGCTTTGGCCGTGTTGATATTCCATAACCATATAGGCGGTACCATTCTCTTCAAAGAAGCGTAAGACTCTGACAATATTAGGATGATTAAATTTGGCCAGCACTCGTGCTTCTTCAATAAAGCAGTTTAAACCCCATTTAAATGATTCGTCGTAAGAAGCTGATCGAACATAAACAGTGCTTCTTCCTTCACGTACAGCAAAATCAATCGGTAGATATTCTTTGATAGCCACCGATTGACACAAATGAGTATCAGTTGCTAAATAGGTGACACCAAAGCCACCTGGCCTACCAAGCACGGATTCAATTTGATATTCTTGTAGCGAAAATCCTGACGGGAGTGCGTTACGGTGTTGTTGCTCTTCCAAGGTTAGTGCCTAATTTTATGAGTTAAGGATTTTAAACGTTAATAAAATGCTGTCGCTGAGCTAATTCACTAATCCCGTAGTCTCTCTAAACTAATCCCGATAGTTTAAATAAAAGGCTTAGACATAACGCAGCGCAGTTTTACGAAGCTGCCCGTGAAGCATTTCTACTCAAAATAAAATGATAACCTATTGATTTTTAATAGCGGTATGGTTGGGACTACCAAGCATTTTAACGAGTCCATTTGCTTCATTAATTCGTGGCATTATTCTACATACTTAAAAAGCGGTTATCAATGCCATTATGATTGTTCTCTTACCACCTATCAGTTTTCGTAGATTTGCTCTGCTTCGCGTCTCTGTTTGTTTTCGTAGATTTGCTCTGCTTCGCGTCTCTGTTTCTTTTCGTAGATTTGCTCTGCTTCGCGTCTCTGTTTCGAGGCGAGCCCTAGCTCGCAATAGACGCGAAGCATCGCGTCTCTACAATGGAAACAATCCCTTATCCTAAGTACTTTTGACAAACTGATAGGTGGTAAGTGATTCTTCTCTTACCGCTATATCAGTTTGTCAAAAATGGCACAACGTTTAGTACAACAAATTACGGGCCGATAAACGAATTAATACTAAGAGCAATCGTGACATTAGCCGTTTGATTTCAAACTCTCAAAATCCCCAATTGATTTGATTAAGGATGATTAAAAGTGCGAGTCAATATTCGTTTATCCCCATAATTCGTTGTACTTAATAACCGATTTGAAGCTTGCGATCCCTCGATTTTCGTTCCAAATTTGCGATGGCTTGATTGAAGTCTACTCGGCCGTTGTACTCAACAGAAATTGATAATGGGGAATGCGCCCAATCATAGGTGCCTCTTGCAAAACTCTTAAGCATAAACTATAAAACAATGACTTACGAGTACATGAGTCTGTAAGTTATTGATTTATTGTTGCTCGTCCGAGTTTTGCAAATCCCTCATAGTACAATAAATTATTTTTAAATGTAAAATATTGTGATATTAGAAATTTGTTGAGATGAGTTAAGGTTTGAGGCAGTGTAAACAACGCTTGCGAAAAAGGAATGCCGTTTTTAAAAATGAATTAAAAAAAACGATTAAAAACGATTTTTGAGTGAAAAAAAATGGGGAGTGGGATTTCGAGTAAATGGCACAATAGATAATTAATGACTAATAACCCCTATTTGATGAGATCATTATGACATCTTAAAATTTTGGAGGGAAGAAATGGGGAATGGAGAGAGAAAATGGCAGGAAAATTAATTTTAAAATTAAAAACAATATCATTGGATTAGGAGTCAGAACGCTATCAACTCTGACTCCTGATAAAAGAGGAGATGAAAGAAGAATTTTTATAAATTAAATTAATCACTTTAATAAGCCCCCTTGGCTTTCAAGACAGCGGGTACAGTTTGAAGCAAAAGTACCATGTCATTCCAAAAAGACTGGTTATTGATGTATTCTAAATCCATCTCAACCTGTTTTGGAAAAGGAATCTCTGAACGCCCTGACACTTGCCAAATACAGGTGATACCCGGTGTCACTCTTAAACGCTTACGTTGATAAGAGGTATATTGCGCCACTTCGCTTGGAACGGGCGGACGTGGGCCAACTAAAGACATATCACCAATGAACACATTCCAAAGTTGTGGCAGTTCATCAATAGAAAATTTACGAATAAAACGACCAACCTGAGTGATACGTGGGTCATTTTTCATTTTAAATAACACGCCACCTTTCATTTCATTTTCTTTCATCAATGCCGCTTTACGCGCCTCAGCATCAATATACATAGAACGAAACTTCCACATTTGAAATTTTTCCCCATCTTTACCAACACGAGTTTGGAAAAAGAATACAGGCCCTTTTGAATCCAAACTAATCAGGCAAACCACCATCAGCAACAAGGGGCTCAACAAAATCAGGGCTGTTGCCGAAACCACTATATCAAAAAGACGCTTGGGAGTTAGATTGCTAACAAGCATATCTTCAGCAATTATCCAAGGACGGCTATCTATAACTAAGTTTTCCGTTGGCATTGTTCTTCTCCTGATAATAAATCGGTTTTAGGTTAAATTTAAATTAACGCATTTTCATTAGTTTTTAAGGAAAGCAATTATCACGCCATATATTATTAACCTATTAATTTTATGACTGTTTTAAACTATTAGCCCGCAAAAATAGACAACTCAGTCAACCGTGATTTTCAATTTGCAATGCGATATCAAAAAAGATTTGCAAAAATTTTTAAGTTCAGGCGTTACAAGCCTTACAAATATTCAATCGTTCACGCAAAACTCTAAAAATTGGAGTGCAAAATTTATTTTGCATAAACGCTTTTTAATTCTTAAATACCCTATCTCCAGTAACGTCTAAACGCCTAAACGTCTTAATAGAAAATGACAACCCTATTCCTATTCACTTTATTATTAATATTATTACTAATTGGGGTGCCTGTTGCGATTGCATTAGGGCTTTCTAGCGTATTAACGATTTTATTTTTCTCAACAGACTCTCTGGCTTCCTTATCTTTGAAACTGTTTCAAAGTATGGAGCATTACACTTTATTGGCTATTCCCTTTTTTATACTCTCAGCCGGGTTTTTATCCACAGGCGGCGTGGCTAAACGGATTATCCGCTTTGCTATCGCCTGTGTCGGTTCCGTGCGCGGCGGGATGGCGATGGCTTCCGTATTGGCTTGTATGCTGTTTGCCGCCGTATCGGGTTCCTCACCAGCGACGGTAGTCGCGATTGGTTCCATAGTCATCGCGGGTATGGTAGCCACCGGTTATACAAAGGCCTTTGCTGTTGGCGTTGTGGGCAGTGCAGGGACTTTGGGCATTTTGATACCGCCTTCTATCGTCATGGTGGTTTACGCCGCGATCACTGAAGTCTCAGTAGGCCGCTTATTTGTCGCTGGGATAGTGCCCGGCCTATTGGCCGGGCTGATGTTGATGATAGGCATTTATGGATTAGCGCGAAAACGCAATTTGCCCAAAATGCAACCCGCATCATGGGTTGAAATCTTAGACTCAGGCAAACAAGCGATTTGGGGATTATTATTGATCGTCATTGTGATCGGCGGGATTTATAGCGGGATATTTACCGCGACGGAGGCGGCCGCGGTGGCAGCGGTATATGCCTTTGTGATAGCCGTGTTTTTATATCGCGATCTCAAATTGCCAGAAGTACCGAAAGTCTTAACCGATTCGGGCAAAGTGACGATTATGCTGATGTTCATCATCTCGAATGCGATGTTATTTGGACACGTTTTAACGACAGAACAAATCCCACAACAGATTGCGGCCGAAATGATCAATGCTGGGATGCCACCGTGGCTATTTTTAATTGTTGTGAATGTCTTATTATTAATAGGCGGCAGTGTTATGGAACCGTCAGGGTTATTATTGATCGTCGCCCCGATTTTATTTCCGATAGCGACACAATTAGGGATTGATCCCATTCATCTGGGGATCATTATGGTCGTGAATATGGAAGTCGGGATGATCACACCACCCGTGGGCTTAAATTTATTTGTCTTGGTTGGGATTACCGAAATGAATTTAGTCAATGTGATTAAGGCCGTCGCGCCTTGGTTAGTTATCTTATTGATATTCTTAATGATGATCACCTATATACCCGCGATCAGTTTATTTTTGCCCGATCTGCTGTTCGGCCCGCAAAGGTAGTGTTTTGTGATAGCAATCTTCCCTTATTATATTAATCCTTGTAGTGATAACTTGCATTTTAAAAAGAGGGGGATTAAAATCGCGCCGTCTTAATAGGCTTATTTATAGACAGCAATTCTGGGCAGCCTTCGATTTTGTATATAAACGCAAAAGGCGCTATCACCCCACCTATCAAAACCTTCCATATCTTAAAATATTTGGTATATTAATCCTTGTAGTGATAACTTGCATTTTAAAAAGAGGGGGATTAAAATCGCGCCGTCTTAATAGGCTTATTTATAGACAGCAATTCTGGGCAGCCTTCGATTTTGTATATAAACGCAAAAGGCGCTATCACCCCACCTATCAAAACCTTCCATATCTTAAAATATTTGGTAGGTTTAATTTTTGAATTTCTAATGAGCAATAATAAATAAAATTTTATGAACAAGTTAACTGAACATGCTAAAGATAGAAACAATAATTTTAATTTAATTCGATTTATTTTAGCCACATTAGTTATTTTTAGTCACAGTTATGGAATGATTGGAATTGAACATCTCGAACCTCTTTCTAAATTGACTGTTAATATTTCATTTGGTAGTTTTGCCGTAGATGCCTTTTTTGTAATTAGCGGCTTTCTAGTTAGCAATAGCATTACTCATTTGGGGGGGGTTGTTACAATTTTTCGCTGCCAGAATATTAAGAATTTATCCCGCATTAATCGTTTCCGTTTTTTTTACAGTGTTCATTATTGGCACAATTTATACGACCAATTCGCTTACAAATTATTTATTAAATGCCGATATTTACATTTATATTATTAAAAATGCCACTTTTTTATTCTCATTAACTCCTGAATATTATTTACCTGGAATGTTTGAAAGCAATTTAAATCACAGTACAACAATAAATGCTTCATTATGGTCTTTACCTTGGGAAACAAGATTGTATTTAATATTGGGGATTTTAGCATTTGTTTTTAATCATAAAATATCTAAAAGCGTTATCATCATTGCTATATGTTCCTATTTATTTTATATGTTAAATTATTGGTTTAATTTTACGGGGCAAAATTTACAAACTTTTATACGTGTATTCACATTATTTTTCATAGGTTCAAGTTTTTTCTTTTTAAAAGACAAAATTGTAATGAACTATAACAGAAAAGATTTCTTTTTTATAACATTATCTCTAGTAATTTATTTTATTTTATTGATTTTGGAAGATAAAAAACTATTATTTATTTTTTATAATTTAACACTTGGGTATTTTGTATTGTATTTAGCCTATTTTCCAAGTAAAAATTTAATAAAATTTAATAATATTGGTGATTATTCTTATGGGTTATATATCTATTCTTTTCCAATACAACAAGCAATTTGTGTATCTCTTCCAAATATGAATTTAATACCATTTTTTATAGTTTCTTTTTCAATCACTTTAATCTGTGCGATATTATCATGGCATTTTATCGAAAAACCCTGTTTAAAAATGAAAACAAAATTTTAAATGGTGTCGGCTATGAATGATTAAACTTTACTCAACGGGTATGCCCAAACCATGAATAATATTATAGCCAATAATCAACCACTTACACCTACCTATCAGGAACAACTCATCAATCAACTCTGTGGTGCTTGGCAAAACGAACCGAGTCTTTCCAAAATGTTTGCCGAAATTGATGAACAACGCCACCAGAGTTTACCTCGTGATATTTCCTTTTATTTATCATCTCATCATTCAGATTACCATCTTGAAGCTGACTCTAGCCATATCCCTCTGTTTCCAAAAAAGCCTCTCAAGATAAAACATAACGTCATGACTCAACACCTCACTGATGAAGATTACCAAAACAATAGTCTGATTGGCGTTTCTCGTACCTTTGCGCTGACGATTCCCCAATTACCACCGGCCTTATGTCAAGTCGTTGGGAATGGCTATTTGTTGTGCCGTATTGCTGATACCATAGAAGATGAACCCAATTTAACCCCGCAACAAAAAAGACTCTTCTCTCAAGAATTTATTCAAGTCGTTGCGGGGGAAGCTTCCCCTAAAGCCTTAAGTCAATCCTTAGAACCCCTACTCTCCGATAGCACCTTAGAGGCTGAAAAAGATTTAATTCGCAATACGCCTCGCGTTATTCGTCTTACTCACAATTTTACCCATCCACAACGTACCGCTTTACACCGCTGTGTGCGTATCATGGCCCAAGGTATGGCCGAGTTTCAGCAAAATACCAGTATGGCAGGTTTGAAAAATTTAGCCGAAATGGAACGGTATTGCTATTATGTGGCCGGGGTAGTGGGGGAAATGTTGACCGATTTATTCTGTGATTATTCGCCAGAGATTCAAAAGCATGAAGCCCGTTTGCAAAAACTCGCTATTTCATTTGGGCAAGCTTTACAAATGACGAATATTCTCAAAGATATTTGGGAAGATTATCAACGCGGCGCGTGTTGGCTACCACGAGACGTATTTGAACAGGTAGGCTTTGATTTGAACAACCTCTCGCCAGGGCAGTATGAACCCGCTTTTGGTGAAGGTTTAATAGAATTGATTCGTATCGCGCACACGCATTTACATCAGTCTTTGCAGTATATCTTATTGATTCCAAAGACAGAAACCGGCATACGCCGATTTTGTTTATGGGCTTTAGGCATGGCCATATTGACTTTGCGACGCATTTTAAAACGGCTAGATTTTGCTCAAGGGCAACACGTTAAAATTTCTCGGCGTAGTGTGAAAGCAACGATAGGCATCAGTAATTTGCTTACCCGTAGCGATACCAGTTTACGAATCTTATTTTATTTATTGACGCGAGGCTTGCCGAATCGAAATTCTTCCAACTCCCCTTTTTTTAAAAACTAAGCTTTACCCATAAGTCGTTGTGTGTAAATGGCTTTTCTTTTGAGAAGCCATTCACAAAAGTGGGTACGAAAAAATTTTGTGGAATTGATAAAACCCGTTTATGACTTATTTCGCTTATTCCTCATAAAATGACATTAAATAAAAAATGGGTATATTATCAATTGGAAAGTCCCTTATCACAATTTTTTTTATGTAGGGTGGGTAACGTGTTTTTGTTGCCCACCCTCTACATTGAACAGTGGGCATGAACAGTGGGCAACAAAATAACAAAGCCCACCCTTAAAAAATTTGCATTTTATGACCAATCATTGTAAAATGCGCCCTTTCTTAATTTTATGCCGGTGTAGCTCAGCTGGTAGAGCAACCGATTCGTAATCGGTAGGTCGGGTGTTCAATTCATCTCACCGGCATATCCCCTCCTTTCTAACACCACATTCCCACACCCCCTTAAGGGGTTAATCAAAAAAAAATCTCCTCAGTTATTAGACACTCTCACCTCTTTCTTGGCGCATTTAGGCGATAAATCGCCTACTACACTCTCAATTCCCCTCCTTTCTAAAGCTTATTGATTAAATCAATCAATTCACAATTCACAATAACGTCGTTTCACAACAACCGTCTTCAGCTTGATTTTCGCATTAATAGGATATACAGTTAAATAATTAATAATTAATATAACCTTTGCGAAAAGCCTTTCAATATGACAGAAAATACTCTAAATCAGTCTGCGCCCCCGGCAAGTGAATCTCAGGCGCAAAATGGATATCGGTTACTCGAAAAATTACATCAGGATTTTGAAACCCATCAATACCATTATCCGCTTTTAGAAAAACTCCTCTATGTCGTAACGCTTATCGTCATCATTGTCGCGGCTTATATGTTCTTTTTGATTTATGTGGTGACGACTGATATACATTATGTGACGGGTTATGTCAGAACTTTAGCCACTCAAATCGTGCCACTATCTGAAGATATACACGCTATCAAAACGGAAATGAGTAGCGTTAGTCAATCCGTAAAAGAGTTATCCTATATCAAGGGCGAAATGATAGCGATGAATCAGTCTGTGAAAATATTACCGAGTATTCAGCATGAAATCACAACCATGAATCAATCTATTAAAGAGATACCCGCTATTAAAGATGAAATGAGGAAAATGAATCAATCAATGCTCCTAACAAATCAATCTATACAGCAAGTCAGTTACGTTACAAAGCAAATGAGTCAATCTGTCGGACAAATGCGCGATTCTATAGAGCATGTGAAAGATTCTATGTTGCAAGTCTCAGGAGATATGACAACAATGCAAGAATCTCTCGTGCTTGTATCTGCCAATACACAAAATATGCAGTATTCTTTAAAGCAATTTTCTGGCAATTTAGGGGATATACACAAGGATTTTAAATATCTTGTAACAGATTTAGACACCCTAGTCCTCTTTTTGGATGATATGAAAATACACACGGGTATCATGAGTCGAGAGTTAGGCGTGATGTCATACGATATGGGAAGACTATCGCACAATATATCGCGCCCGTTAAATACTTTAAATAATATGATGCCAACACCTTGGTAATCAGTTATCAGTTTCACGCTTAAGTTTCGCTTCGCGAAACTTAAGCGTGAGCCGAAGGCCAGCGAAGCTAAATACCGTTTTTGTTTGCCTCAACTTCTTAAGTGAAAATCAGTTTAATGATAAGTTATCAGTAAGTCCGTTCTTAGCTTGGTACACATCAGTCTTTTAACATTTGTTAGAGGCAAAAATAAGCTTAATCAGCCTCATCAGCCTTCGATTCTTAACTTTGCCTACTTATAAACTTTCATTAAAATCTTTGGCAGGGGGCAAGTTTGCCTCCATTGACATTTGATGGAATTTAAATGTACTCCAATAGATTTACCCGATCCAGTGCCCAACCTATCCGAATCCTCTACATAGAAGACGACATCGTCACGGCCGCTCGTGTTCAGATGCAACTTGATCAATATGGGTATGTAGTTGATCTGGCTATGGATGGCATTGAAGGGCTTGCTAAGCTTGAAAACCAGCTTTACGATATCGTGGCCGTTGATTATCATTTGCCCGGTATGAATGGGTTGCAAGTCTTGCAGAACTTGGCTGCAAGCCAGTTTGCTATACCGAGTATTATGGTTACTGGGGCCGGTAATGAACGGGTGGCCGTTGAAGCGATGAAACTCGGTGTTGGCGATTACTTGGTTAAGGATACAGACAGCCATTATCTTGAATTGCTGCCGGCTGTTATTGAGTCTGAATTAGAAAAACAACAACTGATAACAGAAAAGCAGCGAATAAAAGAAGCCTTGCACGAACGGGATACCATTCTCGAAGCCGTCAGCTTTGCCGCCGAACAATTCTTGACTTGTACCCATTGGGGCGAACCGATTCAAAAGGTTTTAGCCCGTTTGGGACAAGCTGTGACGGCCAGTCGTGTTTACCTGTTTGAAAATCACCGGCATCAAGACGGTTCGTTACTCACCAGCCAACGCTATGAATGGGTTGCAAACGGCATCACATCTCAAATTGATAATCCGCTACTCCAGAATTTTCCCTATTATCCCGATTTTAAGCAGTGGGCTGATATGCTGGCGCAAGGTTTGTCTATCTATGGTTTGACTCAAGACTTGTTCGGATACAAAGCTGAAATCATGCAGGCTCAAGATATTCAGTCTTTTGCGATCATACCGGTTTTTGTCGGAAAACAGTGGTGGGGGTTCATGGGATATGATGACTGTTTAAAAGAACGGGAATGGCCACCGGTGGTGATTGAAACGTTTAAAACGGCGGCCAGTCTATTAGGCGCGGCTATCCAACATGAGCAAATGAACAAAGCACTGCGTGAAAGTGAAGCACGTCTTGCTAAAACACAACGTATTGCTCATCTTGGCCATTGTGAATGGGATATAATCAATAATATAAGAGACTTATCTGAAGAAAGCTGTCTTATGTTAGGTTTGCCACCGGATAACCGTTTAGTGCCTAATGAGGTTTTCACTAATGCCATCCACCCTGAAGATCGTAAGGGTGTCAAAAAAGCGGTAGCCAAAACAATTTGCGCTGACAAACCTTATGATATTGAGTATCGCATCATTCGTCCAGATGGACAAATAAGATACGTTCATAACCTCTCCGAAGTCATACGTGATCAGAATGGCAAACCGCTCCGGTTTATCGGAACCCTACAAGATATCACAGTACGCAAACAAGCAGAGGCAGAATTACGTGAAACGACACAAACCCTGAGTGCCATCCTGAACGCGGCGACAGATTCCATTGTGATGGCAGAGTTAGACACGACTTGTGTCATCATCAATCCCGCAGGCGCGGCAAGGCTTGACCGAAGTGTTGATGAAGTGGTTGGGCAGCGTCTTTGTGAATTGCTCACGCCAGAGGTTGCGCTCAGAAGGAAAGCGGTCGTCGATCAGGTGATTCGCACTAAACAGCCTATTCAGTTTGAAGATGAAGAAAAACAGAATATCTGGTTTGAACACAGTATCTATCCAGTGCTTGATGAGCAGAGTTCGGTCACCCGTATTGCGGTTGTTTCCCGCGACATCAGTCAACATAAACAAACCGAAGACGCCCTTAAAAAAGAACGTGATTTCATCAATGCGATTATCAACGCAGCCGGTAGTTTGATAATTGTGCTTGATCGAGCCGGCAATATTGTGCGTTTCAATCGGACTTGTGAGGAACTCACCGGTTATACTTTTGAAGAAATTAAAGATCGTCCTTTATGGGACTTTTTCATCAGCAAAGACAATCTTGAACCCTGCCAAGGGTACTTCAATAAGCTATTAACAACAACAGCTAACTCACCGCCGCTGCGACGTGAAAATGAATGGATCACGAAACATCAAACACGCCACCTGATCGACTGGTCTCACGCTGTTCTGTTAAATGAACAAAATGAAGTTGAGTATGTGATTGGTACCGGTATTGACATCACTCAGCGCAAACAGGCAGAAGAAGCATTAGCCCGCACATTGGCAGAGCAGAAGGTTATTTTGGATAACTCGCTAGTCGGTATTGCCTTTTTAGCTGAAGGGAGACGATTTTTGCGCGTGAACCGCAAACTGGAAGAAATCTGCGGCTACACAGAAGAAGAACTGAAGGGGCAGACGACAGAAATCTTATATTGTTCCAGAGAAGATTATCAAAAAGTGGGAAATGAGACTTATCCCCTGATTGGAAAGGGGGCCACTTATGAAGGGGAACATCTCATGCGTCGCAAAGACAGTACACCGTTTTGGAGTCGCTTATTGGTCAAAGCCGTGGCACCCCATGATCTATCTCAGGGATACATCTGGAATCTGGAAGATGTGACTGAACAAAGGTGTGCTGAAGAAAATCAGCGTCTTGCTGCAACGGTATTTGAGACGACGACAGAAGGTATTCTCGTCACCAATGCTCAGAATCAGATTATCCGGGTCAACCCCGCTTTCACGAGTATTACGGGTTACACACTTGAAGAGGTGATCGGAAAAACGCCTGATATGTTGAAATCGGGATATCATGATGCCCCATTCTATCAAGAAATGTGGCAAGGTTTACTTCAAACCGGGAAGTGGCAAGGTGAGATTTGGAACCGACGTAAGCAAGGCGAAATTTTTGTGGAATGGATATCCATTGTTGCGATTCGGGATAGCAGTCAGCAGATTGTACAATATGTTGCCGTTTTCAGTGATATCACTAAACGTAAACAAACTGAAGAATTTATCTGGCGCCAGGCCCATTATGATGCGTTGACCAATTTACCCAATCGGACTTTATTTGCTGATCGTCTGGATCAAGCAGTGCAATGCGCGAAACGTCAACAAGAACGTCTAGCGGTCATATTTATTGATCTTGATCGCTTTAAATGTGTTAATGATACGTTGGGCCATAAAGCCGGTGATCTGTTGCTCCAAGAAGCTGCTCAACGCTTAACGTGCTGTGTCCGTGAATCTGACACGGTAGCGAGGTTGGGAGGAGATGAATTTACGGTGATTTTGCTTCAAATCGAAGATATTTTGCAGGTCAAAGCGATAGCCGAAAGACTCCTCAAGAATTTATCTCTTCCCTTTCAACTAGATAAGCAAGAGGTTTCGATTGGCGGTAGTCTCGGCATCGCTTTTTTTCCAGAAGATGGACAAGATGTTGAAACCTTGCTCAAAAATGCAGACATTGCCATGTATAAAGCAAAGGAAGGTGGGCGTAATGCTTACCAATTTTTTACCCCGCAGATGAACGCCCAAATCACGGAACAAATGCTGCTAGAAAACGCGCTACGACGCGCCTTAGCCAATAATGAATTTATTCTGCATTATCAACCGATTATCGAACTGTCCTCTCAAAAGACTATTGGCATAGAGGCCTTACTTCGCTGGCAACCACCTATCGGCAATCAACAGTTTCCAGAACAGTTTATGTCTTTAGCAGAGAATAGCGGTTTAATTATTCCCATTGGAGAATGGTACCTCACTGCTGCTGTCCAACAATTTCAAAAATGGTACCGTTTGACCGATTGCTATCTAGCCATTAACGTCTCGGCCCGTCAACTCCAAACCTCACATCTTGTTGATCTTATAGTCGAAGTCTTGAAAGAAACCGGCCTATCCCCCCCTGTTTTAGTATTTGAAATTAGCGAAGACATTCTGCTTGAGAATTTTCCGCAAGCGGCGGCAACCTTATGTAAATTGGATGAACTAGGCGTACAAATAGCGATAGACAATTTTGGCAGCGGTTGGGCTTCCTTGCAATCTCTCAGACAGTTACCCATCGATATCGTCAAAATCGATCCCTTCTTTATTCATCATATTAAAACAGATGATTATGATATGATGCTGACAGAAGCGATTATCAAACTCTCTCACAAGCTGAACATAAAAGTCGTCGCCGAAGGCGTGGAAACCCAAGAACAACTCGCATTCCTAGAAGAACATGATTGTGATTTAGTGCAAGGTTCCTATTTCAGCAAGCCTTTAAAACCGGAAGACCTTTTTATAGACAACTAATTTTCACGCAAAAGTATTTGCTTAGAAAAACTGTATTTAGCTACGCTAAATGTGAAACGCTGATTCGGCTTCTTGTCGTTATGATTCTTATCCTTTATTATAAACAATCCTTGTCGTTATAGATTTAATCGTGAAATCAGCGTTCTATCTTTCAGATTAATCCTTCACAATTTCAGCATCGTCTCTTCTATCCAGTTTTCGGCTAAAGTATTGATTTCTTGATAAGTTTTACCTTGTGAATCAATGACAGGCCCAATAACCACTTGGATAGTGCCAGGTTTTTTAATAAAACGTTTAGACGGCCAAAACTCCCCCGAATTATGAGCAACGGGCAGAACAGGATAACCACTTTGCTCTGCTAACCTAGCCCCACCTATACCATAGCGTTTTTTTTCACCAGGTGCGCCCCGTGTGCCTTCAGGAAAAATAATGATCCATAATCCTTGTGCTAAACGCTGCTTTCCCTGTTCAACAATTTGTTTCAAAGATTCACGAAGATTTTTACGATCAATAGCAATCGGTTGTAGGGTTGCTAATATCCAACCAAATAGAGGTAACCATAATAATTCACGTTTCAACACCCAAATTTGTGGTGGAAAAATTTTTTGAAAAAGCAGTGTTTCCCATGTTGATTGATGTTTACTTAAAACAATCGCGGCTTGAGAAGGGATATTTTCTAGCCCTTGAACTTGATAAGTCACTTGACAGGTTTTTTCCAACCACCAGATCACAAATCGCGCCCACCCCGTCATGATTAAGTAACGTTGCCGATAGGGTAGAGGTAAGATCAGGAATGCTAAAGGTGTAAATACAAATAAAGTCAAAATGAATCCAATATAAAATAAGACAGAACGTAAAAATAACATATCAGTTATCAGTTATCAGTTATCATTGTTCAGGATAGAACGCTGATTAGACTGACGCCACGCAAAAGTTTTTGCGTGAAATGTGAAAAACGGATTAACGCTGATTAATATGATTAAAAAAAATCAGTCTTGATCAGCTAAATCAGTTTAATCAGTGTTCTATCCTAAACATTAAATTACCAATTTAATACCAATTCAATTGATAATTGTTCATTGACATTATTCTTCCAAAAAATAATCAACAAAAGCGGCTAAATTATCATACACGGGCACATCTTCCAGTCCATCCAAATCACCCATCAATGTTTGTTCTCCTTTACCCGTTCGCACTAAAACCGGCTGTGCGCCTGAAACAGCCGCCGCTTGTAAATCGCGTAGCGCATCTCCCACGGCATACACATTAGCTAAAGAAATTGATAAACGGTTAGCTAATTCCTGGAACAAGCCTGGACAGGGTTTTCGACATCGGCAATATTCTTTATCACCATGTGGACAAAAGAAAATAGCCTCAATCTCGCCCCCCAAATCAGATAATTGTTTATACATTTTACCGTGGATATGATTGAGATCATCCAAGGTAAATAAACCACGCGCTATACCGGATTGATTCGTGATCACCACTACCCGATATCCCGCTTGATTCAGACGAACAATCGCTTCTAAACTACCTGGGATAGGTTTCCATTCCTCTGGACATTTTATATATTTATTAGAATCATAGTTAATTACCCCATCCCTATCCAGTATTAAAAATTTTGGCATAATGACCTCCCCCCGTTTGTTTCAGAACAAAAAGTGAATCAGAATCGGGCGCATTTCCAAAAAAAAGGTCATTATCAATCTTGGCTGAAAGCAAAATAAATTTGGAACGAAAATAAGGCCTTAGCAAAATAAATTTTGCACAATAAGGCCTTCAATATTTATCAAGATAAATCTTGATGACCCTTTTTTTAGAAATGCGCCCATCAGAATCTTATGTTTTATCTACATCGGTAAGGGCAATCGGTTGCTCAGAAATCAATCAGCGGAAATATTTTGATCAAAAACGCCTAAATTTGCAACCGTGAAATATCCGCCACCTGCAAAAACAAATTACGCACTTTCTGTAAAAAGGCTAACCGATTAATACGCACCGTTTGATCTTCATCCATCACCAGCACGTTATCAAAAAAATGATCGACGGCTTCTCGTAAACTCGCTAAATGTTGTAAGGCCGTTTGATAATCACCTTGTTTCAATAACGGCGCGATTTTTTCATTAACCGCCTCCATTTCGTCATACAAGCGTCTTTCAGCAGCATGATTAAAATAGCTTTGATCCGGTTCATCGGGAAAAGACACTGAAGCTTTTTTCAAAATATTACGAATACGTTTATTCGCACTGGCTAAACTCTCCGCTGCAGGTAAATTGCGAAAAGCTTCTATGCCACGAATCCGGTGATTGGTATCTAATGGCGAAGTCGGACGACACGCTAAAACGGCATCAATACTATCAAAATGCAAACCTTGATCTTGGTAGTAACTCCGCAAACGTTCTAAAATAAAATCAAAGACTTGAGTACAGGTCTGTGCTTCTAGCACATTATCGGGATAGGCTGCTTGTGCGGCTTCCAACAAAAGTTCGACATCCAAAGGTAAACGGCCTTCAATCATAATCCGTAAAACACTGATCGCGGCGCGGCGTAAGCCATAAGGATCTTTATCACCTGTCGGCGTTTGCCCGATCCCGAAAATACCTACCAACGTATCCAGTTTATCAGCGATGGATAACGCTTGCCCTAAGGCCGTACTTGGCAAGGTATCGCCCCAAAAACGCGGTTTATATTGTTCGCGCAAAGCCTTTGCTACGCCAGCCGTTTCCTGATCACGAAGCGCGTAATATTCACCCATAATGCCCTGTAATTCTGGAAATTCGCTCACCATTTCCGTTATCAAATCACACTTAGACAATTGCGCTGCGCGGATACCTTGTAATTCTTCATCTCCCAATTGTTGAGCAATCATGCCAGACACAGAGGCTACGCGCTTGGATTTGTCATATAAACTGCCTAGCTTGTTTTGGAAAATGACGGTTTTTAAATCATCTAAACGACTTTCTAACGATTTCTTCAGATCAAGCTCCCAGAAAAAAGCGGCATCGCTTAAACGGGGGCGCAGTACGCGCTCATTACCGGCTCGCACGACATCAGGATCACGACTTTCAATATTGCTCACGGCAATAAAACGCGGTAATAACTTATCATCTTGATTAACAACATGAAAATATTTTTGATGGCCTTTCATGCTGGCAATCAAGGCTTCGGAGGGCACTTCAAGAAACTTGTCATCAAAAGTACCGGTTATCGCGACAGGCCATTCAACTAAACTGGTGACTTCATTTAACAAGGCTTCATCAATCACCGCTTCACCGCCTATATCAGCAGCGGCCTGTTCAACTAACAGACGCACGCGCTCATGACGAGTCGTAAACGTTGGAATGACATAAGCTTTTTTTTCTAAAACCTTAGCATATTCAGAGGCTTGGCTTAAGCGAATCGGTTCAGGATGATGGAAACGATGCCCCCGCGTTTCGCGCCCACTGTGTATCCCAAAAATATCGGCCTCAATCACCTCATCACCGAATAAGATCACAACCCAATGTACAGGGCGCACAAATTCAAACGGCCAATCTCCCCAACGCATCCGTTTAGGAATCGGCAAAGCGGCTAAAGCGCCTTCAATGATCTCAGGTATCAAACTGGCAGTCGCTTTACCGGGCTGCGTACTGCGATGAATTAACCAGGCCCCTTTTTCGGTTTCCAGTTTGCCTAAGTCAGTCACTTCTACTTTGCAAGAACGTGCAAAACCTAAAGCCGCTTTTGTCGGTTGCCCGTTTTGATCAAAAGCCGCTCTCAGCGCAGGGCCACGTCTTTCTGTTTCACATTCCGTCTGCATAGTCGCCACCCCTTTAATCAATACCGCTAAGCGGCGCGGTGTCGCAAAAGGGGTTGCAATATTATAATTAACCTGGTTTTGCTCAAGAAAATGACATAAAGCCGACGAAAAGGCTTCAGATAAACCTTGCAAGGCTTTAGGGGGTAATTCTTCGGTACCGATTTCGACTAATAAATCGCGGGTATCAGACATCTTGTTTGCCCCCCATTGGAAAATTCAAAGCTTCACGGCGAGCATAATAGGCTTTTGCCACCGCACGCGCCAAAGTGCGCACACGCAAAATATAACGTTGTCGCTCCGTAACCGAAATCGCATGACGGGCATCCAACAAATTAAAGGTATGAGACGTTTTAAGCATCATTTCATAAGCAGGTAAGGGCAAATCTTTCTCAATCAAAGAGTGGCTTTCGGTTTCATAAAAATCAAACAGACGAAATAACTCCGCTACTGGTGCCTGTTCAAAATTATAGGTTGACATTTCCACTTCATTTTGATGAAAAACATCGCCATAAGTGATACGTCCAAGCGGCCCATCAGTCCAGACTAAATCAAAAACGCTTTCAACGCCCTGCAAATACATCGCAATGCGTTCCAAACCGTAAGTGATTTCACCCGTCACCGGTTTACAATCCAAACCGCCCACTTGTTGAAAATAAGTAAACTGCGTGATTTCCATACCATTGAGCCACACTTCCCAGCCCAACCCCCAGGCCCCAAGCGTTGGCGATTCCCAATTATCCTCAACAAAACGGATATCATGCACCAACGCATCAAGGCCGAGCATTTCCAAAGAGGCGAGATACAAGGCCTGAATATTCAAAGGCGACGGTTTGATAACCACTTGATATTGATAATAATGTTGCAAGCGATTAGGATTTTCGCCATAACGCCCATCAGTCGGGCGACGCGAGGGTTGCACATAGGCAGCACTCCACGGCTCAGGGCCGATAGCCCGTAAAAAGGTTGCGGGATGAAAAGTGCCCGCGCCCACTTCCATATCATAAGGTTGCAATAAAACGCAACCTTGATTTGCCCAATACTCTTGTAGGGCAAGAATTAAACCTTGAAAAGTTTTTGGTGATGACATTGTCAGTTATCAGTTATCAGTTATCAGTTATCAGTTATCAGTTCCACGCTAAAGTTTTTGCGCGCAAAAACTGTATTTAGCTTCGCTGGCCTTCGGCTCACGCTAAAGTTTCGCGAAGCGAAACTTTAGCGTGAAATGTGGAAATCAGTTATCAGTTATCAGTTTTTTTGATATGGCTGTGTGTATCTATCAAAATAAACTACCATGTAGAGTAGATAAAACAAAGCGTCTCTCTCAAAATAACTTAATAATCTATCAGTTTGTAAAAAAGGGTAGTGATCTGATTGATGTTAAAATTATTAAAGAATTAAAATTCAATCAGCGCAAATCAGCATTTCACGCGAAACTTGAGCGTGAAATATTGTTTTAGAGGGTAGTTGATATGTGCCGATCGACATGGGGCCATTGAACGCCGTTTTTTTTTATTTTTTTAGAAAGTTTTTAGAAAGTTAGAAAGTTAAAAATTGCCTTGGGTTATCATTTATCGGAAATGTAGGCTGCTCCTATTATAGGAAATAGAACGCTGATTTAACTGATGATGGCCTGATTAACGTTGATTAATTATATAGATCAGTTTTTGAGGCAAAAGTTTTTGCACGCAAAAACGGACTAATGAGAAATCAGTTTAATCAGTCAAATCACTATTTGATCCTATCAAACCAAATAATCACCCAGATTGTAGGACTACCAAGGATTTTATTAAAAAATGAGGGTTTTTCGGATTTTGGGGAACGCTATTTAGGCATTAACAGTTCATAATTTCATTATTGACTAATACAAGCGGCTTATGAAGTGCTATCCAAAATCTCTATCGAAGTCATTTAAAAAAAATGGACTCATGGCATCAAAGGCTTTTTTGACTTTATGGCAACTCTATTAAAGCCATTTGTTCTATTAGTTTGTTCGATAATTTGTTGATAAACATCACTCAATATCAATAATATCAATGTGTTAAGAATTAAACGGATCATTTATAATTGATCATTGAAATGAATTGGACAATAAACGCTTGTGTTTTTTAGATAAGCATAAGATAATTGGCCGCGTTTAATCATCATAACCAATCTATTTGTCGTGGGATGATGCGTGGTATGGTTTGCCCGACTGAACGTGTCTTCGTGATCAGTGTCACCCGACAGTGAAGGGGAGTAATGATTTGATTCCTTCCTTTTTCGTATTCTATTATTTATTATTCGATCTTGTTTTTATTGACAATGTGACTCGCTTGAATTGAATTGCTCTCGAATCAATGAATGAACAAAAAATTCTTATGGAATATAAGATTTTTTTTCATTTTTCATTTGGTGTTATAAGTACCCGTCCATATATTCTTCAAAAATAAAGTGAATAAAAACAATCGTTTTCGTAGTCAAAATACCTAAAAACTTGTGGATGGGTACTTACCAGTCGTGTAATCATAGCCGTGTAGTGTATTTGGCCTAATATGTGCATATACCCTGAATAGATCACTCAACAATAGATGAATATGATGATAAAATAAAATCCAGGTAGCTTGTCAAACTTATCTTTTCATCAAAGGGCGAGACAAGAAAGAGGGCAATATAAAGTATTGTTTTTATTGATAATACCCTCTATTCCTTCCCTTAAATGGGGAGATAAGTGTTTGCAAGTTTTCTTTTTTCAATACAACGTCATTGGATTAGGAATTAAGTTAAAAACGCGCTTTGCACAAACTCATCAGTGATGTGTAGGTTGTAGAGACGCGAGGCATCGCGTCTCTTATTTCGATACCTCGCGTCTCTTATTTCGATACCTCGCGTCTCTTATTTCGATGCATCGCGTCTCTTAGTGAATTGGTTAGTACTTAATTTTTAATTCACAAACTTTATTAATGGAGTATGAGACATTATGACAGTGTTATTTTACCCAAAAGGCAAAATGCTTGCCATGCCCGTGCTAGTAGTAGCGGGCCTCATGCTGGGTGGGTGCGGTACCCCGACAAAACAGGCTGAAGACTGCTCAGCACCCTGCATCGCGAAGGCTGTTAAACAACAGCAAGCCTTACTATCCAGTAAGGAAAATGAAATTTCTTCGCTTCAAAACGCGCTTGGCCAAGAACGGGCTAAGCGTACTCGTTTGGAAATTGCATCCCGTTCTACCGGCGCTAGAAGTACTAGGGCAGGTAATCCCCAAGCGGTCGGTTTACCAGCGTCTGCAAAAGCTGGTGAATGTTATGCACGGGTGATTATTCCACCCAAGTATAAGCCTGAAACCAAGCGCGTCCTACAGAGAGAATCCACTACCCGTACTGTAATCGTTGAACCTGCCAAATATACTTGGGAGACAAAACGAATCACGATCAAAGAGCCAAGTGAGCGCGTTGAAACCATCCCAGCCAAGTACGATTGGGTGACTGATCGTGTCATGGTCAAAGAACCAGGCGAACGGATTAAAACCATCCCGGCCAAGTACGAATGGGTGACTGAACGTGTCATGGTCAAAGAGCCAGGTGAGCGCGTTGAAACCATCCCAGCCAAGTACGAATGGGTGACTGAACGTGTCATGGTTGAAGAACCAGGTGAACGTATTGAAACCATCCCAGCGAAGTACAGATGGGAGAATAAAAAAATACGGGTGCAGGATGCTGTGACTGTCGATAAAAAAGTGCCCGTCACTTATAGAACGGTGAGGGAAAGAATCTTAGACAAGCCAGCCCATACCGTTTGGAAAAAAGGCTCTGGTTTGATCACCAGAATCAATGAGGAAACAGGTGACATTATGTGTTTAGTGGAGGTGCCAGCTACCTATAAAACCATCACTAAGCAAGTCATTGATCAACCCGAAAGAATGAAGACCGTAGTTGTTTCTCCTGCTCAGTATAAAACAGTACGGACACGGGTTCTCGTCAAACCTGCCCAAACGCGTACCATTCCTATTCCGGCGAAGTATCAAACGATCCGCAAAAAAGTGCTGAAAAGACCTGCCCAAACGCGCACCATTCCTATTCCTGCAGAGTACAAGACGGTCCGCAAAAAGGTCGTGAAACAGCCCGCACAAACCCGTAAAATTGAAACACCACCGGAATACAAAACCCTTCGCAAAAAGGTGATGGTCAAACCACCCCAAACTCGTACCGTGAATATTCCGGGGGAATACAAGACGATTAAGGTGAAAGTGCTAGTCTCGCCTGCGAAAACCCGCGAAGTGCCTGTGCCAGCCCAGTACAATACCGTCACTACGAAAACCGAAGTGGCTGCTTCCAGAATGGATTGGCGCCCAGTGCTGTGTGAAACGAATATGACCGCGAATAATATTAGACAATTGCAAATGGCATTGAGTCGTGCCGGTTATAATCCCGGTAACATTGATGGTGAACTCGGTGCTGGCACCCTGCAAGCCGTGGATAATTTTCAACGTCGTAAGGGACTTTCACGGGGCGGAATCACTTTTGAAACCCTAGATGCCCTTGGTGTTAGAATCAACTAAACACCAATCAAGCTGTCAAGATGACTGCTGCCCTATTGGGCAGCAGTCAGTTGTCCATTCTCAAAACCTCCAACCTTCCCTTCCTATTTATTCTATCCAAGCCTAACAGATTCTTTTTCCAAACGCCAACAGGATTCTGTTAGCTCGAACACCCGCTCGCTTATCCTTCAAATTTATTGCAAGGTTTCCCGAATAGCCGATTGAAATGCCTGTACAGCATCATATTGCTCCGGATAATCGATATCACGCGCTAACTTCTTCTAAATCCAAATCGGAAAAAAACACTCCGCTTCACCTCTTCATATAGCCCATCCTTTAAATGGAAAACCTGCAATTGACTTGATTTCTTCTATGTAGGGGGCCGGTAACGTGTTTTTGTTGCCCACCAAATAAATTTGTTTTAATGTGTTCTAAAATTGATTGCTCCCTATTTAAGATCAATACTGTTTTGTTATTTAACAACACCGAATTGTATAATGCATTGCAGCATACCAAGAATGTTTTCAACATGATCAAGATAATAGCGAACGGTATCAATAATGAGCGTTTTATCAGATAACTTTAAAAACTGCCAATCTTCTCCTGTGGTGACACAGCCATAAATCTCTGCAATCTCATTACCTTCTTGCTGATTAAAATGCTGTGCGCCTATCATCTTGGCCGCGCATTGCCCAATCCCTTCACCAATATCCTTAGCTTCAACTAAAGTGAATACAGGTGCTTGAATGGTATGAAGCATCTCTCCTTTAGAGAATATAAAATCACATTCTCCGGTTAATCCTTGCGTCTTGTCAGCATCAAGTGTTTCTCCTGAATAGATGGCGAATTTATATTGGTTTCGTTTATACGTTTCAAACAGCAGCGGCATGACAATAAACTCTGAACAGGCTTTTTCACTTGATGAGGCTAATGCGAAATACAAACTCGTTTCTAAAGTTTCTTTCAGCCAGTCACTCATGGGTTCGGGTGTGATAGCCTCAAATAAGGGTTCTCGTTTTTCAATCACGCCAAACGTTTTTTTTACTTTCCATAGGCTAAAATCACTATATGCCATTGTTCTCATCTCCTTAAATTCTAGAATTTAAGCTAGGAATGGTGGGTAACAAAAACACGTTGCCCACCCGACATAAAACTCTCGTTTTTATTGGCCTGTTTTTATCCATTTTTCAAACACTTGCCGAATTTCTGTGCTGGTTAAGACGCTGCCTTCGTATGGGGCATCAACAATGGTGTAAGCATGTAAAGGGGAACGGCCATCGTACCAAGGATCGGGGGAATCATAGCCTGTTCTGTTTTTCCCTGTACGTATTTTGCCAATTTGTTGCCGTTTACGGGTTTCGCCTTGTTCTAACGCTTCACCTAATCCTTTCAGTGTGACACCACTATCGGGCATGACGCTTAATATGGCGCGTTGCGGATTAACTTGTATTCCGAGAAACACAAACCCTGGTGCTTGGCCGGCGCGCTTCGCGTCACCGCGTGCCCACGCTTTGAATAAGCTTGAAGTGGGCTGTTCAATCCATAAGGCCGGAACCGTTTTAAAGCCTTGCCCTGTGCTATCGGGTAAACGACATTCAAATTGTTCTGCCCGTTTCATATCCTTAAGGTAGTGTTGCCAATCTGCCTTTACGGCGTCTATTTCTGCCTGTAAATGATTGCACTCTTTAAAAAAATCAGGTGATTTGAGATCGTTACCCTCCTCCAGTTCAGCGATAACGGTTTCAATGAAAGCTAATCCCTCTGCTAACATGGAAATACTGGTGGTTTTTGGATCCGCTTCAGACTGACTGGCACGTTGCAAACATAAGATAAACAATGAATAGGGCGTTATGGGTTGCGCGGGATCAAGTACCGTTTCGCCTCTATCGACTTGACAAACATAATCGGCCCATAAGCTAAAAGACGCTGATAGGGGGATGTCTTGCAAATGGAGACGCGCAAAATAAACACCAGAAATGGCATCTAAATCGGGATATAAATGCGTGATGATTTGTATTTCGGATAATGCTGGCCTGATTTGGCTGTGGATATAATCGGGATGATCGAGTGCCAGTCTTGCGCTACAAGTAGAAGGCGCTGTGGCATGATGATGATCGATCTGTCCAGGCCCAAAATGGTTACCCACATCAATGTAGATTTTTCCCACTTCGGCGCTTGTCATGCTACCCATGGGTATAAAGTCGTAAGTCATTTTCATGGCGAATTATCCTGATGTCTATGATAGACACGGGCAAATAAGCGGCACAAAAAACCGAGTCGTCGTGGGACAACCCACCAAAATAGCCAAATAATCAATAAGAAAAAAGCGACGTTCAATCCAACAATTTGCCAAATTTGACCCTTTTCGACAAGACTGTGAAACACTTTGCCTAGCCCAAAATACTGGAACGGATAAAAGGCTAAAATCAAAAAGGCGATCAGGACTTGTCTACCAGTTTGCATTTTACGATCTATAAAGCCACTGATCGTCTTAATCTCTTGCTCAACCACTTTATATTTGTTGTCAACCTCTAAACCTTGCCTCATTTTGTCTGTGATTTCAATACCTTGAAAATCCACCGTGACTTCATTAAAGCAGTATTGATTATGAAAAGCGTGAAAGTTTTCCAGCAGGTTGCGGCTTTTTACGCAATCCCCTAAATTGTAGTCGATCACTTCTTGAGAAAAACAGTCTAAACGGAAACGCTGATGGTAAACAAAGATATAAAGGGGATAATACAGACTTTCAACTTGTTTTTTACGCAGCAGCGGCATATTGTCATCATAACTGATGAAGGCGCAAATATCCCGTAACGCTAAAGCATTCCAGTAAGACCAAATTTTAATGCTGTTATTCGTCAATAACCGTTTCACGTAATGGGTATCATATTGCCACTTACGTTCACCGTGCCAACTCTGCCCTTCACCCGAAGTCGTGGCCAGTTCCAATAACAACATATCACGCATATTGGGATAACCATTTAACATCAAATGTTGGTAAGCATGAAGCTGGGGTGAGCCTTGTCCGTTAGTGAATTGGGTATAATCTGCTTTAGCGGTAAAATCGGGAACCGTTATGGGGCGATTCCAAATAAATTCACTTTCACCAGATCGGATATTAGCCATTTGGGCAACCGTGAACAGTTTGCTGTAACGAGTATACCGATCCAGAATCTTTTCCTTATTTTGCCCCAACATCAATACATTCTGATTATTCTGATTATTCAATCCTAACCATTGACTATAAGCTAATTCCTCCCAGAAGCGTATGGTTTGCGTGGGATTATTCGCATTGCGTACCATGACTTGACTTGCCCCTAAGGGCCCGCCAGTATAACGTAATCTCCGGTTGAAGATATTGAGATCATCAAGACGCGGCGTACTCACTTGTTCCGCTTTTTGAACCTGTTTTAATTTAGTTTTAAAAGCCAATATCCCCGTGTTGTCAGCGAATAACCACAAATCAACCCATTCAATGGTGAAGACTAATATTTTGTCTCTAAAATTAAGTTGCAAGGGATTAGTCCACCAAGTTTCTGAGTCTTGTTTTTGAGTCAGTAATAAATTTTCTGGATAGGGACAAATTTTTCCATTAGGATTAAGTCGTTCTTTCAACACGGCTTTATGTTGTTGAGCAAACGAGTTGCCAGGGACACGATCCAGCCAAGTTTGACCAAACAAAGATTCGTGGGCATAAGGTGTCAAAATCGCTTTAGGCAAAAAAGTGCGTTGCAACTGCCGTTTAGGATAAGGATCAGTTTCCAAATATTCATGCAATTGCCAATTATGTTGTTCAAGACGGGGGTAACAGGCCTTAAATGTCTGGTAGGTGACTTGATGGCGCAATGCTAAATGGAAAATTGAGAAATTGTCTTTTAACTCAGTGCTGTCAGGATAGGGTGTTGTCATGTTGATTTAGTCACTACAGAATATAACTACAAGGATTATTTATAATAAAGGATTAAATCATAGCCTGAATGAGTTCGTTATATAGATTTTAATACCCGTAAAACTCAAAACTTTTGTTTACAGTGATTGTTCACAGATAAAGTTTTGTTCAAAAAACAGTTTTCGCAGCAAAACTTTTGCTACGAAATCAGTTTTTCAGGCTAAAGTTTAGTTTCGCTAAACTTTATACTGTCCACCATTTCATTTAAGAAGTTTTTGCTTAAAAAACGTCTTAAGTGAAATATAATTTGCGCTTTTGCCCACTCGAAAAATCCAAAATATTCCCTAAAAATAAAATGCTTTTTGCTTTTAGTCACCACCACCTGACTTTCGCTCTCAGACAATAGCTGAAAGCTGTTGGCTGTTGGCTTTAGCTGTTATACTGCGGGCATAGCTTAAACTTTTTGGTGGGCAACACGTAGGGAGCCCTACAATTCCCGCTGGCTCATTATAAAAAAAAGTTAAGTTTATCACCTGTATAGCTGTTGGCTGTTGGCTGTTAAATAATAATAGCGACCTTATGACAATGCTAAGGTAACTCGAAAAAATTAATATACCACTGGGCAACCACAAGGGATTGCCCCTACAACCCCGACGGTAGGGGCAATCCGTAGGGTTGCCCCTTTTTGGGTAGATTATTTTTTGCGAGTTGCCTAAGTATAGCCTGAAAAAAAATTTAGAGGTTTTCTGGCATTGGACACGAAGGCAACTTAGACTGCGCTACGATCATGGCACGATATTTATATCGCCTTCAGATAAATAACTTCTATAAAACATTTTAGTTTTCAAAAAACTAAAAAAAACTAAAAGATTTGGAGCTGGAATTTATTTTTCGGAATATCTATATGAGTCTCGTGAGCTTCGCTGAAAAAGTGACGATCTTATCCTTTATTATAAACAATCCTTGTAGTTATAGATTCGCAGGTGGGCAATACCCACCCGATTGATGATAACTGATAACTAGGGTCGGATAAGAGAGATCGGTTTATTTGAGCAAATAAAGAGATAATAGCACAATATTGGAAATAAAAAGTGCGATGGTCGTTCTGCGCCAAAACGCTACTGGATTTCTTTCCCGTAATGGAAAGGGATTCGGATGAGACAGATCATATAAAAATTCTGAGAGCGATTCATAACGTCTGTTCGGACTCGGATGAACCGCTTTCTTGAGGGCACAATCTACCCACACGGGTAAGGCGGGGTTGTAATGACAAGCTGAAATATAATTCAACCGGTTATTCGCCTTTTCCATATTGGTTTCGCCGTAGGGCAAATGCCCAGTCAGTAATTCGTAGGTAATCACACCTAGCGAAAACAGATCAGAACGTGTGCTGCCCGTGAAACCACGTAAGTATTCAGGGGCGGTATAGTTTCGGGTACCTAATAGGTTGATGCGCTCAATGGGAGTCGTGATTTCTTCAAGCCCTGCAATTTTGGTGGAACCAAAGTCAATCAGTTTGATAATACCATGTTTATCCACCATAATATTTTCTGGTTTTAAATCTTGATGAAGCATTTCCATACGATGAAATGCCCGTAAGCCTGATGCAATTTGCTCAACCATCGATCTCGCTTCACTCAAGGGGGGCTGGGGATTATCATGTATCCACTGGCGCAAAGTTTGACCTTCAACATATTCAGAAACATAATATAAACATTGACGATGCCGCGTATGCTCATAGACTTTCATGACATGCGGGTGTGTCAAACGTTTACCTATCCATTCTTCGTGCAGAAATCGATCTATATAACCGGGATCATCTTCAAAGTTGACAGAAGGGGTTTTCAATACCATTTTTTTCTGTGTATCGTCATCCATTACCAAATAAACTTGAGTACGATTACTGGCATATAATTCCCGTAAAATATGGTAGCCGTCCAAATGCATACCTGGAGATAAAGGAGGCGGAAAGGGTAATTCCGTTAACTTTTTAAAGAAGGTATTGGCATCTTGTGACGGCAAACTATCAACCTGCACAATCTGGCAGCTTAAATTATCGGGACTTTCTTTCTCAAAGGCTAAAGAAACGATTTTTTGACAAGCCAGATTTAAATCTTGTGCATTTTCAATGATTAGCCGGTGGATATCCTCATCAGTAATGTAGCCATGTATACCATCCGTCGTGAAGATAAAGAGATCACCAGCTTCCACTGCCGAGTTACTGTAATCTATTTCAATATGAAGCTCAATACCCATCGCTCGGGATAGATATTCTTGATCCTGAGAAATTTGGACACGATGATCTTGAGTGAGGCAGAGTAGATTATTTTTACGCAAACGGTAAATGCGCGTATCCCCAACATGGAACAAATGGGCGGTTGTGGATTTAATGACTAAAACACTTAATGTCGTTACCAGCCCTTTATTGGTGCCATAAAGATGGTATCCTTGACCGTATAACCAGCGATTCAGTGCAGTCAATATTTTTTGCGCCGCTGTTTTAACCATCCAAGATTCAGGGGTACTAAAATAGTCGTTGAGAAAACCTTTAACGCTGTAATCGCTGGCTTTATCACCCGCTTCACTGCTACTCACGCCATCTGCGATCACTGCGGCGATTCCCTTAGTCGTCAACAGGGGTTCTGGAGGCGCTAATACGCCATAAGCATCTTGATTTTTAGCTTTGCGACCGGCTTCTGAGTGCTGCCCGACTGTGATTGAAAGTTGGTTTGACATAATCAAAAGGGAAAAGGGGCTATGGAAAAGAGGCTAGGGGAAAGGGGCTAGGAAAAAGGGGCTAGGAAAAAGGGGCTATGGGAAAGGTAGAAAAGGTGTCAGGGGAAAGGTGCAAGGGGAAAATTGAGCTTAACGCGGCTTGAGCTTGACACGGTTCCACACATCATTGCAGCACTACCCCATTTCTAACCCCTTTATCCTTTCGTAGTAGGGTGGGCTGTTGCCCACCCCTACCCACTTTATAAAATTAGTGAACGTCAATCATTTGTACTGTGCCATCTGGCAAGACTTCAGCCATTTGTCCCTTGGGTTCTTCCAAGAAGAGGGCAACCAATACCATGACTAACAGGGCTGAAGCCCCAATCACTAAGAAAAACTGATTCGCTGGCACAAAGGAGAGAACGGTTAAATAGACAACCGCCCCAACATTGCCGTAAGCACCGGTCATACCGGCAATTTGACCCGTCATACGCCGTTTAATAATCGGTACCACGGCAAAAACGGCCCCTTCACCGGCCATGACGAAGAATGAACAAGACATCGTCACTGCCACAGCAGCCGGTATCCACCAGCTTGAATCGATGAGATTCATCAAGAAATAGCCTACTGATAAACCAGTCAACAAAATGAGCAACGCTTTTTTGCGTCCAAATTTGTCACTGATATAGCCACCACCAGGACGGGCGATCAAATTCACAAAGGCAAAACTCGCAGCCACCATGCCGGCCATGACTTGAGACATTGAGAAAGTATCAAGATAAAACAAGGGTAACATGGACACCACGGCCAGTTCGGAACCGAAAGTACAGAAGTAGGATATATTCAAAAGGGCGACTTGTTTGAACTTATAGCGATGGATTTCCGGTACCGGTTCTGTAAAAACGTTTTTGTTGATCCGGTAGACATGATAGGTTTGGTAGAAATAAACAACTACCAAAAACACATAAACGCTGTTACTCTCAAAACTCGACAGCAGACTCAAATTAGCAGGTGAGAGTTTCCAAGTCAAGAGTGCGAGGGCCAAGTACAGGGGAATATTCATGACCAGATACAGAAAGAAGTCAAACTGACTGGTGACTTCCATCGCGCCCGTCTTGTTAGGCTTGAAATAAGTCGAACCTTGAGGGGTATCTCTGACGGAGAGATAGTAAATCACAGAGTAAACCATAGCCACCATACCACTGAGGGCCAAAGCATAACGCCAGCCATTCTCAGGATCAATCAGATTACCCAATATGAGTGCGACAGTCGGTAAGGTTAGCGCGGCACCTGCCGAACCAAAGTTACCCCAACCGCCATACATACCTTCTGCCAATCCCACTTGTTTAGCAGGGAACCATTCTCCAATCATGCGAATACCGATCACAAAACCGGCACCGACGAAAGCCAACAGGAAGCGCATAATCGCCAATTGTTGAAAATCTTGCGTCATGGAGAAAATAATACACAAGACACCGGAAATCGACAGGAGTATTGAGTACATGATGCGTGGCCCGAATTTATCGACCAGCATCCCGACGGCAATTCTCGACGGAATAGTGAGTGAGACGTTGAGGATCATCAACACCTTGATCTGTTGACTCACATACTCTTTCTGTTCTTCCAGTGGTAAAGCTCTTATCTCTGGCGGTAAGAGATCCATCAGCAAATCGCGAATGGAACCCATTAAGGGTGCCATGTTAAACCAGATATAAAAACTGATAAAAAAGGCAAACCACGTAAAGTGGAGTGTGCGGATTCTCTCCGATTTCAAATTAAATAAATTAATGCTTTCGGCCATTAACAAATCCTCAACAAGTTGAATTAAAAAGGTTCTTTATCACATTCTGCAAACTGTCATATTATATATAAGAACCCTACTTTTTCATATCTCCGATGAGTGGACAAATAAACCGTCACACAGATCGGTTCCTGCTTCAAGCAAGCGGGTTGCGACAGTAAACTGTCACACAACCGTCTTGTTCACAGGGGTAAAACGTCGCGGGCGCTCCGTTACTTTGTTTCCTGAGGCGCGCACGGTATATCAAACCCGCCACTGGCGGGCAAACCTTCGGTGTACTTCGCAATAGCAAACCTAAGCGAATAGCTCTGGTTTAATAAATAAAACAACAGCAAAATTAAGAATGAAAAATGAACAAATTAACAGACGTTTGACTATTTTCTTCAGTTATTCATTTATAAATCAATGATTTAATAAAAAATATTCAATTCTTAATTCGCTTATTGATTCTGTTATATTTTAAACGGCATATAAAAAACAGTGTTTTTTGGAAATCATTTTAAACCAAAGAAATGAAATATAAATGATTGTTTTTATAATTGTTTTCATTCTATTCGCCAAACCTACTAGAAACGAAGTTTAGCTAAGCTTCGGTTTACATTCGCCAATGGCGAGATTAAATATCTTTAACACAAATTATGGCTTAATGAGAAACTTGCCATCATACACAAAACACAGCAATACTCATGAAAAATGAGAGTGTATGGCTTTTCCAACATTAAATATTATACCGAGCGTAATTGGATTTAAGGGCTTGAATGAATTTGAGTATTGATTTTATAACTCAAATCTATAAATCTTAACAAAATTCGTTTATTAGCCAAATCCGTTGTATTACTCAGTATACTCACTTGATATGAGAGAAAAATTTTCCCTTTTTCACTATCCAACTCATTTTCTCAAAACACACACAACAAATCCTTGTCAAACTCATTATAAAAAAACGTCACCATTCATTATTAACGATTAATCAAGAATGTCAATCATTCATAATGATATATATATTTATATATCGGCAAAGGATAGTAAACGACAATATCAAGCAAAGCAGACGCAATGCTATCAACGTTTTTAAGCAAACGCAAGATATAAATAACGATTTATGTTATAGAAGATTTAGAGTCAAATTTCTTTTAAGTTATTATTTTGCTTAGAATATAAGTAATTTATAACAAACTAAAATATTTTTTATTCAATGAGTTAGTGTTTTTTTATAATGAGGCGGGAATCGCTTATTTAAGATAGCCTTTTACTCACTGATTGAGACTTATTATTATGTTAGTTTGTTCACTTTGAAGAGGTTTTAAGCGTACCTCATTTTTGGAATACAAGTTGTATAAAAACGACAATTGTTGTAAAAATGGTCATTACTCAAAAAGATGAACTGAAAAATTATGATATAAAATAAAATAGAAATACAGTAAGTACAACGAATTATGAAATAAACGAATTTAATAAGAAGAAGTTGCAAAACGCCGACGTGCCCCCACAAATCAACGACTGAAAGGCGTATCAACTTCTCGATTGTTTTATCGTTTCTGCTTAATGGTTTTGAGCGATGCTCACAGCTTAAAAAAAATGAGTCGCTGACGACTACGAACGGAAGTTATTAAAGCGACAACTACGAACTGACGACTACAAACGAAAGTCGCTTTCGCTCCTACTACAAACTGACTACTACGAATTGAATCATAAGGAGAAATATCAATATGTCAATCACTCGCCGTGAATTTGTACAATTAATGGGTATTGCCGGGGCAGCGGGGCTATTACCCCAATCCGCTTTGGCTACGTCAAAACCCTTGTCTTATCAATACGATGTGCCAACATTCGGTCAAGTGCGTTTACTTCATATAACCGACTCTCACGCTCAACTATTACCGGTATATTATCGCGAACCTGATATTAATTTAGGGGTAGGAAAACGACAAGGAGAAGTCCCTCATCTCGTCGGTGAACATTTTTTACAACATTTTGGCATTCAATCTAACACCCTTGAAGCTTATGCCTTCACTCATCTGAATTATATCGAAGCCGCTCGCCAATATGGCAAAGTGGGCGGTTTTGCCCATTTAGCCACACTGATCAAACAACTACGCGATAACTATGGGCACGAAAAAACCTTATTACTTGACGGCGGCGATACTTGGCAAGGCTCGGCCACAGCCTACTGGACACAGGGACAAGATATGGTGGGCGCTTGTAATTTATTAGGTGTGGATGTGATGACTGGACATTGGGAATTGACTTACCCAGCAGAACAAATACGCGCTAATATCAATAAATTTGAAGGGGAATTCATTGCCCAAAATATCTTTGTCAAAGAAGAGGCCCTATTTGACAATGCACCGGCCTTTGATGAAGACAGTGGCCTCGCCTTTAAACCTTACACGATGCGCGAATTAGGAGGAGTGCGAGTAGCCATTATTGGTCAAGCTTTTCCCTACACGCCCCTCGCCAATCCACCGCGATTTATCCCCGATTGGACATTTGGCATTCGTGAACAAGAATTACAAAGCTTAGTTAATACCATTCATCAGCAAGAAAAACCCGCTATTGTCGTCTTACTTTCACATAATGGCATGGATGTCGATTTAAAAATGGCGGCACGGGTAACAGGCATCGATGTCATTTTAGGCGGCCATACCCACGATGGGGTACCGCATCCACAAACCGTTAGAAATCGCGACGGTAGCACCCTAGTCTGCAATGCAGGCTCTAACGGCAAATTTATTGGCGTACTGGATTTTGCCGTTAAAAACGGTAGAATAAAAAACTACCAATACCGCTTACTGCCCGTTTTTTCCAATCTGATTGAACCTGACAAAGCCATGCAAACCTATATTGACAAAGTGCGTGCGCCCTACCTCAAGCAATTGAATCAAAAACTGGCGACAACTGAACAACTGCTTTATCGGCGCGGCAACTTCAATGGCAGCTTTGATCAACTCTTATGCAATGCATTGCGTATTCAAAAGGATGCCCAAATCTCCCTATCCCCCGGCTTTCGTTGGGGAACGACAATCTTACCAGGGCAAGACATCACTTTTGAAGACATTTTAAACCAAACCGCCATCACTTACCCAGAAACCTACGTGCGAGAAATGCGTGGTAGCGATATCAAGCGTATTTTAGAATACGTCTGTGCTAACCTATTTAATCCTAATCCCTATCGGCAACAAGGTGGCGATATGATACGAGTTGGCGGTATGGACTACGTCTGCGATCCCACTCAAAATATTTTTAAACGTATCAGCGATATGACTTTAGACGACGGCACCCCAATAGACATGAACAAACACTACAAAGTCGCCGGCTGGGCAACCGTTGAGCGACAATCACCGGGCCAACCGATCTGGGAAATCGTCACCAACTACCTACAGGATCATCAAACTCTCAAACTGGACAAAATCAACGTCCCAAAATTGAAAAATGTTCAGGGTAATCTCGGCATTAACTAAAATTTATTTTCGCGAAGGCCATTTTCGTTTCAAATTTATTTTGCGGCTATTTTCGCGAAGGCCATTTTTATTTCAAATTTATTTTGCGGCTATTTTCGCGAAGGCCATTTTCGTTTCAAATTTATTTTGCGGCTATTTTCGCGAAGGCCATTTTCGTTTCAAATTTATTTTGCGGCTATTTTCGCGAAGGCCATTTTCGTTTCAAATTTATTTTGCGCTATTTTCAAAATTTATTTTGCTAATATGCGTATGGGATATCGGGGATTTCCTAATCGTAATCAAAGGAATTAAAACCTCTTCTGGTAATAATCCCCCGTGAGTCAGCGGTGTTTTTCCACCATTGCGTACTCTGCCTTTTTGAACCAAATAACCACTGGCCCCTTCTTTAACAGCTTCGGCCGGCAAAAAGGCAAATTGTTCTGGTATCTTATCAGGCTTATGTTTGACTTTAACAGTGCGTTCCCCAATATAGCCTAAATCACTATTCAAGGTATCGCGTTGCGAAATACTCGTGATACCATGATCGGCTGTAATCAGTACCACGATTTCTCGATGCAGTTGAGCCGCATCAATCATCCACTCTTTGATTTGACAAGCCAATTGTTTCGCAATGCTTTTAATCTCTTCGCGGTGTTTTTCAAAGCTGGTGCAACCATGTAATCGTTCATCAATGCGGTTTTCAAAATAAATGAGTAATTGCGTCTCTTTTTCTAAAAGCGTTTGAAATGCTCGCCAGCTTTTCGCAATTTTAAGCGCCGAAGGTGTGACTAAATGATGGGCATAATGTTGTTGTAAAGCCGTTTCAGTATGACTCGGTAATGCCGTCACCGATTTACCCGTTATCACCGCCATTTTGCCCACTTCTGTTAAGGTGGGCAGCGGTGAAAACAGCATTTGTTCATCAATACTGATTTGCTCTAACTGTTTCAGTTCCGCGCAAATAATATCGGTATTTAAAGTGCCTAACGCATCAACCATACATAAAATCACTAAGCGGTTAGCCGATAAATGTTGTTCTGTCACCGCGGAAACCTGCCGCCAGTCGGCATTTGAACGCATGATTCTGGCTTGTTGGTTCATTAGCCAATGACTGAAACTCAAACTGAGTTTTTCACAAGGTTCCTGTTGAGATAAAAACTCGCGGCGAGCGTAGTCAATATATTGACTACTCCAAAGTAAAGCTTCTTTAACAGTCGCGCTTTCAGACAAGGGTTCACAAGGTGTTGCTATAATGAGCATTTTTTCAACGGTTTTCGCTAATGCTTTCCCCTCTTTTAAGGCATACAAAGCGTCGGCTAACGCTTGGCTGGCAAGCTTGGGATTTTTATTCAATAAGCTTCTCATATGCCCTAAAACACGCGGCCAACTGACAATCATTAATTGGGCAAAAACCTCTTTAGAACAGGCATTGGCTCTAACTTGTCTGTCCAAAATGTCTAGCAATTGAATCAATTGGTTCGGGAGATCGTCGGCCTGTTGTTCAGCAATGGCAATGGGGGGGAGACACGCCAAGAGTTCTTGATCAAATTGCCGTGCAGGATCGGGAAAATCAGTCAGAGGCAAATGAATTTGCACCACATCGCGCATCGTTTCGCGGATTTGCTCACAAGCTAAGGCATCAAGTGTGTTTGTCACAGAATCGGTATGAATCAACAGCAGCATCAAGCCTTGAATACAATCTAGTGAGAGCACTCTTTGTAAACCTTGAATTAAACGCGATTGCATGACTTCTAAACGCAATAGCTTTGTGAAATTCGGGATAGATTCGCGCAAAGCGTTGTAAAAGATCGACATCTTTGGCGGATCAAGGAGATCGGGATGGATGAGGCCTAATATTTTACCCGCACTTTCTTCAGAATCGCGCAGATGATCTGGCAAGGGAGGCTGATTGAGTAAGCCCAGCGCCATGATCAGTTCATTGCTTAACCAAGGCGGTGGCGTTTCTCCTAACAACTTGAACATCTGGGTAGTCGGATATAAATAACGGACATGTACGCCTTGCATACCTTCAAAACTTTTAAAGCGTCGAAATAAGGCATGGCTAACGTGGATTTTTAAAGGCGCAGGCGTGGGATTGAGCAAGTGTTGATAAATACGTGTACGCACACTGGCCACTTTTTTTGGATCGATGACTTGTAGTGCTTGTTCCTCATTGAGGCCGAAAGAATCAACGATAAAAAAAACATTCATTTTTAGCTGAATGAACAACTGTTGTTGGGCAGATAGTGCATTGTTTATCAAGATAAATCTTGAACTCCAATATCGATAAATTTTGAAGGCCCGATTGGAGTGGCTCGATTTTCGTTAAAAATTTATTTTGCTTCGGGCCCCATAAAACCATCGCCCCCTTTGCAATGAATTTTCACATAGTTTGCAATTTGCAAATATCAATCGGCAAATATTAATTGGCAATGACGGTTTCATAAAATGAATAAAAAGCGTTGAGACACTTAAATCTTTAGAAATTTGTTATTTTATTATTGGAGCATATAAAATGATAAATGACAACTGTATATAGGCTAAGCTCCTTAACTGAGTACAACTGATAGCTGATAAGAGGCTAAAATGGTTAAGTACTGAACCACAAATAAACAGGTATTTTACCGCAAAGAGACGCGATGCTTCGCGTCTCTAATTACAAATAAACATTGCTTCTATTAAAATACCTCAAAATTTATGGTTCAGTACTTAAATCCCCTAATCCCTTGTACTCAGGATGGTATCGTTTGTATGATAATGTTTTAAAAGACTTAGGAAGTTCCAAAAAAATAATTATCCCAAAAGGCAATTCAAGCCGGTTTGTTTAATTTCTCTCATTCTCTGCGGCTCTGCGGCTCTGCGTGAGCCGACAGTTTGTTACAAATTATTTGTGTGCATAGAGTAGCCCTGCGGGATAATTTATTTTTTTGATATTCCTTAATCAATTATCTATTCCATTATAACGCCTAAACCGCCTAAACTTAATCAAGCTCAAAATCAATCCCTTAAATCCCTAAACTCCGAGCTTCGCTCGAACATCCGTTGTACTGAACCTCTTTGCCCAGTTTGAGGCACGAATAACGAATTGAGATCGTCAGGATTTGAAAAATCCTGACTCATTCGCCATTGATGCCCTAAAATTTTCCGCCTATTCTATTCAATATTGAAAATCATGAGTAAAAATAAAACTGAAGAATTTAGCATACCAGATTGGTTACCCTATCTGAACTTACAACAATTAACCGGTACTTTAGCCAATTTCAATATCGAAAAAATACTTCGGCATAAGTATCGTTACATACAAGCACCTGTTCTGACAACAGGTGGAAAAATCATTGCCATCTTAGATAGTGATTATTTTCAACCCCGTCCTTTTTTTCAGGATAAAGCTCGCCCTGCGCCTTATACGGTTACCTTGAAAACGCCTTCTAAAGGCAGCCACTATTCGTCACTTAATATTGAGCCTCATTGCACATCGGGTGAAAAACCTTATAGTGGCCCAGCACAGGCCTTATTGATTGATATCGCAAGCTACCCGGCACTGCGGGAGGCTTTGATTAATCAAAAAGAGACGCAACCCTTATTAGAAGAACTGCCAGCCATCCGTGAACAGACTTATCGAGATTATGTGGCCCATCATGCTCTGCAATTGTGGGCACCTAAAGAACAATTAAAGTTAGCGCCGTCGCCAGAATATGCGCTTTCTATTTATGACACGGCCAGTTCCCATTTAAACCGTTACAACGCCTCGATCCAGTTTAGTAATAGTCCACATATTGAAATTCGTCCCCGTTTACCCGGCAAAAAACCGATTCTGGCTGAAAATGATGTTAAAGATATGCGCTTTCCACCTACTGATGGCCAAATCTTACGTTATTGTCAGGCAATGCGTTCACGTAAAGGTTTTTTCGTCGAAGGCAGTACAGCAGCGCAGGTATTACATTTATTAGAAGATCGGCTTCTTAAACTAGACGACAATAAACCAGTCACCTTTGCGAAAACGCCCGTGTTCTTGAAAATGGTAACAACCCGTCTGTCTCGCAAAATCATTGGAAAGCGTAACACGTATCGCGTTCCGCCAGAGCGTGAAGCGCCCCGTTTGGAAGAGGAAAAAACACAAGCGAATGATCCCACTTTGGAAACTATCGTTAATGCATTAGAAGCGCACTGGTATACACGCGATGGTGCATTTGAAATATCGAGTGCAGATGCCGTGCTGGTTGCCGGCTTGTATAGTTATTTATGGGTTGAAGAGCAACAGACTTTTTATCCAGTGAGTCCATTGGTAGATATGGAAGCCGCTTGGCGATTATGCCTAGTGCCTTCAATTCATTTGGTAGAAGGGCATGGCCCTTTGCTCTATCGGGAACTGCGCCATCAATTGCAAGGTACGATGATTGCTTTACCGCCACCTGTCGAAATGGGTTTATCCCCCGCTGAAACGCCTGTATTTAAATTGCGTATCGTTGGTGAACCACTTCATGTCGAATTGTATTTGGAAGCCCATTATAGTTTTGGTATCTTTCCCCTCTTTCTTGGCCCGAGTTTAGGCGAATTTGCAGGTACCCGAGATGTTGATTTGGAAGATGCCGCAATAGAGCAAATCATGCGGTTAAATTTCCAAGCGAACGCTCAGAAAAATGGCTTTCTGTCCAGTAACGAAGAACAAGCCGCATCCTTTTGGTTAGAAGGCATTGAACTCTTAAAGCAGGCAGAGCCCAAAATGGCCCTCATGATTCCTGCCAAATTACAAGAAACCCGAGTTCGCAAAAAACTCAAGGCTCGTCTCAAAGTTTCGCTCGTATCCGGCTGGTTTGATACCGAAATACAGCTCAGCGCAGATGAGTTTGATGATATCAATCTCGCGCAGTTACAAACGGCGATAGAAAATAAAAAACGTTGGGTAACACTGAATGATGGTTCCTTGGCCCAATTGACAGATGAATTGCGAGACTTATTGCAAGAAGGCCTGGATGTGTTATCCCCTGCTGGCAAGGGCCGCTTAGCCGTTTATCAACTCGGCCGGTTAAATAACTGGAAACGATCTCCTGAAGTCACCGTGGAAGTGGATCAAGAAATAGAAGACATGCAAACACGTAGCGCCCTCTTCACTCATCTCGCCAAAACAGGAGAGGCCACGGTTCCCGTTAATCCAGAATTGCCTAAAAAACTCAATGCCAAATTACGGCCCTATCAATTACAAGGTATTGCTTGGCTGCAATTTATTCATGAATTATCGGCAGGTGGAATTCTTGCAGATGATATGGGATTAGGTAAGACAGTGATGACTTTAACCTTACTCAGTTGGCGCAAGGAAAAAGACGGCTGTATGCCGAATTTGATAGTTTGCCCGACTTCAGTCATGACGAATTGGCTTAAAGAAACCGCCCGCTTTACCCCGAATCTCAAAACAGCCTTATTAACGGGGGAAGAAAGAGAAAGCCTACGTGCCTGTATTAAAAAGGATAAAGAGGGTCAATCTCAATTCCAGAAAACACGCTTCAACCGTTCCTCATTGTGCGATGTGGATATCATCGTCACCAGCTATGGGCTATTGCGCCGCGATGTCGAGATGTTAGCACAACTTCCCTGCCGCTATATTATCCTAGATGAAGCACAAAATATAAAAAACTATGATACCGCCACAGCGAAAGCAGCACGACGCTTGCAAAGTGAAAGCAAATTAGCCCTCTCAGGTACCCCAGTAGAAAACCGTCTTGTAGAACTCTACTCGCTCATGGATTTTTGTAACCCAGGCATGTTAGGCACCAAAAAACACTTCTCGCGCCGCTTTGAAGCCCCCATTTTATCTGATAGCCGCGGCCCGGCAGCCCATCGCTTACGCGAAACGATTCGTCCTTTTGTCTTACGGCGAACAAAACGACAAGTCCTTCAAGATTTACCGCCGAAACAAGAAATCGAACATTTGTGCGTACTGGGGATGGAACAAAAGCAACGTTATGATGCGCTCGCCATGATAGTGCGAGGCGAAATTGCGCCCTTGATTGAAAACGCACAAGGGCTGGCCAAAAATCAGATCAAGTTACTCACAGCCTTACTGCGTTTACGCCAAATGGCTTGTGATCCCCGCCTAATAGATCGCAGTTTACCCGCCACGCAAAGCGTCAAGCGTAATGAATTTCTTCAATTAGTGCGTGAACTGGTTAGTGAAGGGCGACGTGTTTTAGTCTTTTCCCAATTTGTAGAACTGTTACGCCTATGGCAACGCGATTTAGATCGGGAAGGGATTGCTTACGAATACTTAGATGGTTCGACCAAAAATCGAGAAAACGTGATTGAACGTTTCCAAAACGGCGATGCCCCCTTATTCTTGATTTCCCTGAAAGCCGGCGGAACAGGCCTGAACCTCACCGCAGCGGATACCGTCATTCATTGTGATCCGTGGTGGAATCCAGCAGTAGAAGATCAAGCGACAGATCGAGCCCACCGAATTGGTCAAACTAAACCCGTCACCGTGTATCGTCTCGTAGCCGCCGGCACAGTAGAAGAAAAGATTATTCAACTAAAAGCCCGCAAACGAGAACTAGCAGAAGCCGTGTTGACAGATGATTCGGCCGCATTACGTGGGCTCACGCTCGAAGACGTGCAATTATTGCTAGAAGATGTTGCCGCAGCAGAGTTTGAAGAAACAGACGAAGAGGAAGAATCGGAGGTTCGCGATGAGACACAGCCTGAAGAACCACCCCCATTGCTACCCTCTACCCCCACAGGCACATCCATTTTGGATAAAACGACTGGAGAAGCCCTAATAGAACTGGGAAAAATGATGCAAGCGTGGCTAGAAAGAGAAGAGAAAAAACCGAAACATCTTGCAACAGCCCTCAATATTTCTTCATATAACGTAGGACAATTGCTGCGCGGTAAGAAAAAATCTATGCCGACTTTAGAATATCAACGGGTAAAAGCATTATTAGAGTAGAGACGCGATGCTCGCGTCTCTGCCTCACGTCGAAACATCGCATCATATTAATAGAGACGCGAGCATCGCGTCTCTACATTAACGGAAAAAAAATCGCATCATATTGTAGAGACGCGATGCTCGCGTCTCTGTCTCACGTCGAAACATCGCATTGTAGAGACGCGATGCTCGCGTCTCTGCCTCGCGTCTCTGCCTCACGTCGAAACATCGCATCATATTAATAGAGACGCGAGCATCGCGTCTCTACATTAACGGAAAAAAAATCGCATCATATTGTAGAGACGCGATGCTCGCGTCTCTGTCTCAC
>Ga0190315_1000157_pt1 | contig 42422 bp, 41 predicted proteins | sample 48701101_MG_FD_161673 | JGI IMG/M metagenome (GOLD analysis project Ga0190315, IMG submission 161673) | Hydrothermal vent sediment bacterial communities from Southern Trench, Guaymas Basin, Mexico - 4870-11-0-1_MG | ecosystem: Environmental > Aquatic > Marine > Hydrothermal vents > Sediment ...
ACCACTCTCGGTCCCCAGTGGGAATGAAAAATTGTGCGTATTGGATGCGACTTCATTCTAACCGTTCTGGTTATCCGCTACTTTTAAAACATGCGAAACTATCGTAGCGGATAACCTTCCACCCTCGTGGTTTCATTGGGTGGCTTTCGGGGGGAACGGGGACTCCCCACATCTTCAAGGCTTTTAAACGAATATTCCAAGAGCCGACAACATCCCTGTCGGCTTCAAACCCACATTTTTTGCATTTCAAAACCCTGCACCCATTCGGGCTTGTCTTTCCCCCACATACCGGGCACAGGGAAGAAGTAAAAGCAGGATTCACAAAAACAACTTTTACCCCTTTCAGTTTAGCCTTGTATTCGATGATTGACTGGAGTTTGCGGAAACTCCAACGGTGAAGACGACCGTTCATCTCGGTGGAACACCTAATCGAATCCCTGATTTCTGTCAAATCCTCCAAGGCAATCCCGCCATATTTCTCCGCCAGCTCAACAATCTTGTTCGCCAGCTTGTGATACAAGTCGTTCAGCCTGTTCCTTTCTCTTTCGCCGTATTTTTCGAGAAGTTCCTTTCTTTTCTTCCCACTCCTAATCTTCCGCTGAATTTTTCTCCTCTTCAGGAAGTAGCCCGTCCTAATCTCCCGCTCGTGCGTGATGATTTGAACGAACTCCCCATTTGGAAGAGAGAGCGTAACATTGTTCTCGTTCAAGTCAATGCCAACAAATGCTTCAGGCTCTCTAACTTCAACCTCCTTGGAGAACACTACGTTAATGAATACTCCTTTTGGCGTTCTGACTAACCACGCCTGTCCAACCTTCCAACCCTTGAATTTCTCATGATATTTGGCTGGATAGAACTCTAACTGTATTCTCCCTTTTGAAGTGGAAACTTTCACTACTCCCTTTTCAAGGTTGAGTTTGAACAAGTGATCATCCAGCATGACAACTTCCTTTTTGAAAACAGGCTTTCCATTAGCTTTACCTTTCCTCTTTCTCTTCCTGTAGCTTTTGTAAACTGCGGTAGCCATCTGGCAGGCCGTGTAAATGTAGTGGCTCGGTAGTTCTGGGTATCTTTCACGTAGGCTTTTGTAGGTTTCCTTTTTGAGCCTGTAGAAGCTGGTTATGTTGTTCTCGTGAGCGTATGAGATTAGAAAATTCACTATTTCACGGTAAACAGAAAAGAGGTCATCTAATCCTTTAGGAGTTTCCTTGAGTTTAAATTTTGCTGTGAGTTTAATCGTCTCTGAGGGCATTCTTTACCGCCTCGACGAGGCGTTTCTTCTTGTGAGAGCGAGCTCCGTAAAGTTTTCCAGCGAAGGAAGTTACAATAGCCAGCAAGTCTTCTACGACTTCTTTCTCTGGAGTTTTTTCTTCATCATTAAAAATGACTTCGATTTCAACGCCGTGAGAGTTGAAGTATTGTTCGAGGTACTTGAAGCCAAAGCGTGTGAGTCTATCCCTGTATGTTATTACCACTTTGGTTATCTCCCCGCTTTCCACGAGTTTAAAAAGCTTTTTCAAGCCCTTCCTGTTTTCATTCAAGCCTGATGAAATGTCCGTGAGGATTTTTGTCACTTGGTATCCTTTGGTGGAGCAGTAGTTTTTGAGGTATTCTACCTGTCTTTCAAGGTCTTCTTTTTGGTCTCTGCTTGAAACTCTAGCGTAAATAACAACTTTGTCAGGAAGTTTACCTTCAAGAAGTCTCAGAACTTCACTTTCTGGAATCCTAAACTCTCTCCCAATTTGGTATGCTTTTATTTTTCCTGCTTTAATCCAACGTCGTACTGTCATTGTTGAAACTCCAAGCCTCTTAGCAACCTCACCAGTCCTATAAAGCCTCATTATTTCTCCCCTAATCGTGGTTATGTGTGGAAAGTATTTAAATGTTTTGTTTGTTGCTATCTATTAAACGGCCCCTCCGCATTTTTATTGGATACTCAACGTGATAAAAAGGAAAAAGAGGGTCTCCTTATAAGGTGTTTCATGAGGTGATGCCAAAGTTATCCTGACAGTACCCTAGTGTTGGTAGTAAAACTTATATATTAGATAGGCCACTAATATCCCTTTGAATATCTCTTTGGGTGATGCAAAATGAAAAACCGAATTTATAGTTTGTTAGCAATATGCCTTGTAGCTTTTTTGGTTTTAGGGGCAGGATGTGTCAGCAAACCAACTCCAACAACTACAACAACAACCACAGTTATAACAAAAACTGTGTCAGGAACACCCATTACTACAACAAAAGTCATAACAGAGACAATTACACCCACCCCAACAAAACCCAAAATAGGGGAATTCAGAATTGCTGGAGGTTGGCCCTTCCCATACCATGGCAATCCATTCTTGCCAGGTAGTGTGGGTGTTGCCTTCTGGCTTTCATTTGAGCCATTCGCATACTACGTCCCAGCAAGTGGAGAATGGATACCAAGATTAGCAGAGTCTTGGAAGGTTGAAGGGAATACAATGATAGTAAAACTTAGAGCCGATGCCAAGTGGAGTGATGGTAAAGACATTACAGCTGATGACATTATAACAGCTGTAACATTTGAACAAGCTATTAATAAGAGATGGCTATACATAGAGAAAGTAGAGAAGATAGATGACAAGACTGTCAAGTTTGTCTCTAGTGAGGCAATAACAATTCCACGTATGATTGAGCTTCTTACAAGACCTGAGGTTTCTCGTGTTCCCAAGCACATTTATGGACAATGGCTTCCAAAAGCAGAAGAACTCGCGAAGATAAATAGAGAGATTTATAGCTATACAAGCAAAGGGGAGGAGGCTCCTAAAGAATTAACAGACAAATCTGCAAACCTTCTATCTGAATTAAAAGAAAGTCTTCAAAAATTCAAGCCTTGGGAAGAGAATAAGTTTGTTGCTTCTGGTGCATTTGTTCCAAAAACAGTAAGGCAGGATGTCATGGTATTTGAAGTCAATCCACACTACTGGGCAAAGGACAAAATGAATATTCAAAAAGTGACAGTGTATAGATGGTCATCAAACGATGCGGTATGGGCAATGCTCATGGCTGGAAAAATCGATGCTTCTCACCCAGCAACTCCAAAAGATCTCACAGACCAAATTATGAAGCTTAATCCAAATATCAAACTAGTGACACCTTCAGACTTGGGAGACTTTGCATTAGTCTTCAACTTCAGAGAGCCATTGTTCCAAGATATCAATCTAAGAAAAGCGATAGCTTATGCATTGGATAGGAAGAAGATTAGAGATGTAGCCTATTGGGCAGCTGCGGCTGAAGATGTATATGCTCACAACGTTATAAAGACTTATGAGTCAAAGTGGCTTTCTTCAGAGTTCCTTAATAAGCTCACAAAGTACCCATATAATCCAGAGAAAGCTGCAGAGATATTGGAGTCTGCAGGCTATACAAAAGGTGCTGATGGATTCTGGAGGACACCAGATGGTAAAATAGTAGAATTTACAGTTGCAGTTCGTTCAGACTACAGCGACTGGGTAATAGCAGCTAAGGAAATTACTCAACAATTGAAGTCATTTGGATTCAAAGTTGAGACAGAACTAATGCCAGGGCAGGTATACGGTGGCAGACTAAGAGGTGGAGAATTTGATACAGCAATAGAATTTGGTGCTGCTTGGTGGGGAACTGGAGACCCAGTTACTGGTTATGACAGAATTTTTGGAGAGCAAGGATATATAAGGAAAGTCACTGCATTCCCGGCAGACAAGAGCTTTGATACACCATGGGGAGCACTAGTCCCACAACAGTTAGTGCGGCAATTAGCCCTTGAGACAGATCCACAAAAGCGCAAAGAGCTTGTAGAAAAGTTAGCATACATAAGCAACGAGTACTTACCACTAGTGCCATTCTTAGAGAAGAGGATAATGATTTTCTATAACGATGGAGGCACAGTAACAGGATGGCCTTCACAAGATGACCCGTTGTGGTCACTCTGTCCAGGAGGTATTGAAAGGTTCTATGTATACCTAATAACAACAGGACAATTAAAACCAGCGGGATGAAGATGGGGTGATATAATGGATGGTAAGTATCTCCTAAAAAGGCTTGCTTCCTTTTTTATTTTTCTTTGGGCAGCTTTGACTATAACATTTATATTGGTTCATTTAATGCCGGGAGATCCTGCTTATATGCTTGCTCATCAATATATGCAAAATTATGGAATCAGTTTTGAGGATGCTTATCAAATGGCTAAGGCTAGTTTAAGTTGGGATCCAACAAAACCTCTTTGGGTTAGATATATCGAATATTTTGGAAATCTTGTAAGGGGGAATTTAGGAACGTCTATATTATATGAGCAAAGTGTTAATCAAATCATAGCCAAGTCCATTCCTTGGACGATATTTGTGGCTTCAATCTCACTTCTCCTGAGCTTTATGTTTGGTGTTTATTTGGGTTCTAATGCTGCTTGGAGGAGAGGAAGCAAAGTTGATAGTGCTGTATTCTTTAGTGGGATTGTTTTAAGCTCTTTCCCAAGTTTTATTGTTGCAATCTTATTAGTTATCTTCCTGGGGGTTAAATTTGGAATAATACCAATTGGAGGTGCTTACTCTGAGGATCTAGTTCCCGGATTTAATTTGAGGTTTATAACTGATGTTCTTTACCATGCAATAGGGCCTATAATAGCATTAAGTGTTGAGCGTTTAGCGGGATACATGCTCGGGATGAGAAACAACGCTGTTTCAATAATACAAGAGGACTTCGTAAACTTTGCTGCAATGAGGGGATTGAAAGACTCGACAATTGCCAAAAAATATGTTAGAAGACCAGCACTTCTGCCACTTATTACAAGCTTGGCAATATCCCTCGGATTCATGTTTGGAGGGGCAACATTAGCAGAGTCTGTGTTCAGATATCCGGGCATTGGATATCAGTATGCACAGGCCCTAGGAACAAGAGATTATCCGCTGATTATGGGAATATTTACCGTAATAATTACAGCAGTTCTTTTGGCAACCCTTGTAGTTGAATTGGTTTATCCATTAATAGACCCAAGGGTGAGGGAGAAATGAGTGGAATAGAGACTATAAAATCGGCTTATGACACGTATCTTAGACCAGTAATCAAAAACAGAAAAGCATTAGCTGGTCTCTTAATACTTACGTTTTTCGTTGTGCTTGCACTCATTGGGCCATATATTTGGCCCTTACAAATGGAAAGTGATTTTTCAAAAAGATTTTTGCCGCCTTCTCGGGAACATCCCCTTGGCACGGATTATTTTGGGATTGATGTGTTTAGACAGATAGTGCATGGCACAAGAGTTGTGCTAGCTGTTACTTTCTTACCTGCTCTAATAGGCACAATATTGGCAACAAGCATTGGCATTGCAGCTGGATACATAGGAGGAATACCTGGAAGAGTATTAAACGGTATAATAGATATATTCATGACAATACCCTCATTCCCTGCATTATTGTTAATGGCGGCCTTTTTCAGAGAAGCTAATATTGTTTTATTATCTTTCATAATTGCAATATGGCTTTGGGCACAACCTGCCAAAACAATAGCAGCTCAAGTTCTCTCTCTTAGATCAATGGAATTCGTTGAGGCAGCGGAAATTCTAGAACTGGGCAAGTTTCACATAATATTTAAAGAGCTGATGCCTCATTTAATGCCTTACATATTTATCCAATTTGTTAACATGATAAGGGCAGCATTTGGAGCGAGTCAGGGTCTAATGTTCTTAGGATTGCTCAAATTTAATCCAACTCACTGGGGAGTCATGCTGAACATAGCAGTTTATCAATCGGGGGCACTATATGTTCCATATGCTATATTTTACCCACTGTCAATACTAGTCTTCATGATACTTCTATTGCTTGGGTTCGTATTAGTATCATATGGAGTAGAAGAAACATTCAACCCGAGGTTGAGGAAATATGAGTGATGAAAAATACATCCTCCAAGTTGAAGACTTAAATGCAGTGTACCTAGTGAGGGAAGGTACAATAAAAGCCTCTGTTGACATAAATTTTGAAGTTCCTAAGGGAAGTGTAATGGCAATTGTTGGCGAGTCTGCATCAGGAAAATCCACAATACTTGAAGCTATAACAAGAACCTTGCCCCCAAATGGGAGAATACTGTCAGGGAAGGCAATATACAATGGTAAAATAGATCTGTTAAAGTTGGACAACAGCAAACTAAGAGAGCTGAGGTGGAAGGAGATTGCAATAGTTGCTCAAGCTGTTCAAAATGCTCTAAATCCAACAATTTCAGTATTTGAGCATTTTGTTGACACTGTTGAGGATCATAATGTTAACTGGTCTAAAGAAGAAATTCGGGAGAGAGCCAGCAAGTTGCTTGAATTGGTAGGGCTTGACGCCCCAAGGGTTCTTAGATCATATCCACATGAGCTTTCTGGAGGAATGAGGCAGAGAGTTCTAATAGCTCTGTCTTTACTCTTTGAACCAAATTTACTCATATTGGATGAGCCAACATCAGCTCTTGATGTGCTCACTCAAGCCCGCATAATAAATGTCCTTAAAGATGTTCATAAAAAAACAGGCATAACTGTGATATTCGTTACCCATGACTTACCAGTTGCAGCAGAGTTGGCAAATTACATGGGGGTTGTTTATGGTGGAAATATGGTGGAGAAAGGAGAAACAGGAACAATTGTCAAAAGACCTTATCATCCTTATACTCAGGCTCTTATAAATTCCCTATTATCAACCGTGGGAGAGGTAGAGAAGATAAAGCCTATACCCGGAGAACCACCAAGTCTGCTAAATCCACCTTCTGGCTGTATCTTCCATCCAAGATGTCCATATGCAACAGAAATTTGTAAAAAAGAAAAACCACCAAGAATAGAAGTAAAACCTGGGCATTTTGTCAAGTGTTGGCTTTATAAGTGAGAGGAGGGAGAGAATAATGCCGTCACCTGTTATTTCACTCAAAAATGTCACTAAAAAATTTGAAAAGAGAAAAATTTTTGGTAAAAAATTTTTGTTCACGGCCTTGGATGATATAACTCTTGAAATACCCAGGGGAGAGAGATTGTCAATAATAGGTGAAAGCGGGTCTGGAAAGACAACCTTAGCAAGAATTGCAGCAGGTCTTGAAAAACCAACTTCTGGAAATGTTTTTTGGTTTGGAAAGGACATCTCTGAGATTAGCAAAGGAGAATTTAATAAAATAAGACCTAAAGTTCAGTACATACATCAAAACCCATACACATCTTTAAATCACGCAAGGACAATATTTAGTATACTTGCTGACCCATTAAAAAAGCATAAGAAACCCAATAATCTTAAAGAAGAAGTTTCAAGGCTTCTTAAAATGGTGGGGTTAGTCCCTCCAGAGTACTTCTTTAATAAATATCCTAGACATTTATCAGGGGGAGGAATGCAACGTTTGGCAATAGCTAGAGCTATGATTCCAGATCCAGAAGTTATCTTTGCCGATGAAATAGTTAGTATGGTCGATGTTTCATTTAGGGCTGCCATAGTGAATCTTCTAAATAAGTTAAACAAAGAAATGAATGTTACTATAGTCATGATTTCCCATGATATTGGAGTTGCAAGATACTTCTCATATGGCGGAGGAAGAATTGCAGTTTTATGTAGGGGATCAATGATTGAAATTGCACCAGCGGAGGAGCTCTTAGGCAACCCAATGCATCCTTATACAAGGGCTTTGATACTGGCATCCCCTGTTACTGATCCAGAATTAGCAAAAATGAAAGCCAAACTTCTCTTGAAGTATAACAAGCCAGAAGAAGTATGGGAAACGGAGATAGCTGAGATTAAGGGATGCAAATATGCTCCTTTGTGCCCATTTGCAACGGAAGAATGCTGGAAAGAGAAGCCAAGACTAAGGAAGGTAAATGGAAACCATCTTGTGGCGTGTCATAGAGTTAAAGAGTTGCCAGAATGGGAATTGAGGGGAGCATAATAATGGAAGTTGCCTTTCGTTATTTTGGAACTGTGGTATTTTTACTCATTTTGGCTATTTACTCTTTGATTTATTTAAATCCAGGAGCTATTGAATATTGCATCCTACTAATATCGATAGGGATATTGAGCATTGTTCTTATTTTAACCTTAAGGGAAATTTTCAAAGCCCGTGAGATGATGGACATTGAAAAATAAAGGAGTTAGAGTCTGTTAAAGTCGACAGTGGATATGATTCCGCTCATGTCTATTTTATATTCAAACTTTTCTCTGTCGATTGGAATGATTCTGGTACGTCATAAGCAATCGTTCTCCTACCTTCTTTGAAAAAATCGAAAACTATATAAGCTGGATTTTTATAAAGCTTTTGGTGATTCGGATGTTTGAATTTATAAAGCACTCCGGAGATACCTTAAAGAAGATATGGGGAACTGAAACATGGATATTCTCAGCGCATCCGGATAATCCCTCCATTGTTGAAGTGAATGATAGAACTTACAATTTCCTGCATTTGTTCAAAAAACGTAGGGAGGCTATATTGGGAAATCTAGGGTATAAGGAGTTTCCAATTTTAGTAAAGATCATAGATCCCAAGGAAACACTAAGTGTTCAAGTACACCCCTCTGATGTAGATGCCGAAAAGTTAGGCGAAAAAGATCGGGGAAAGGATGAAGCGTGGGTAGTTCTTTCAAAAAATGGATTTGTATACCTTGGATTTGAGGGAGAAGTTAGTTATGAGGAACTAAGGAAGAACGTAGTTAAGAAAATGCACAAAATAGATGTTAAAAGATTGGATGCTATAAACATCCCTGCTGGGATCCTTCATGCACTAGGGAAAAATACAAAAGTGCTGGAAGTCTCCACAAATTCAAATATAACCTATAGAGTGTATGACTTTGAAAGAGGAAGAGAGCTTCATCTAGACAAAGCTCTGAAAGTTATAAAAAAGAGGTCCATAGAAGAACTTATTCTGGGATCTATAAAAGAAAAGCCAGTTAGCACAAACTTCTTTGAGATAAAGTATTTGCAGTTGAATAAGGCTCTTAAGTTCTCCATAGATACTTTTAGAATTCTCGTGTGTACGAGAGGGGAAGCGATCGTAAGAGGACAGAAAGAGGAAATCAGTATAACGCAGGGAGAGAACATTCTTGTCCCAGCATCCACAAAGAGATTTATAATTGAAGGAAAAGATGCAGAGATGTTCCTAATAAGTGCAAAATAGAGCTAATTATGGCTTCATCAAATATCAAAATGTCCGGTTTTCTTAAAAGCTATTTTTTGTTTTTGTCCTTCAGAAAGAGCTTTACTATTTATATAATCATCAAGTCCAGCAAAATCTGTTCCTACAATCTTAAGAACATGAATAATCTCATCCTCTTGACACTCCTCTCCAAGATTTAAACAAATAAAATTTTAAGAAGAAATCAAGAGATTGTAAATTATGTAACAACCTTTTCAAGCTCATCCAGTTCAGTAGCCCTCTTAATCTCAAGCGCAATTCTCCTTCCAGTGCTCATTGGTTTTCTCCATAGGGCATTGCCATAGGGATGCCCCATTGCCATGTGAATATTTGTCCCGCCACCAGTTCTTGGGGCTACATCATAGATGTAGAAGTTCAAATCCTTGTCAAGAGCTGTTTGCAAAGTGAAAGGCCCAATTATCCCAGGCGGATAGTACTTTTGTGTTGCCTCAACGTACTTCTCTGCCATGTCAAAGACTTTTTCAAGCAAAGATTCTCTAAGGGTTGAGCTCGCGTGGCCGCAAACGGTGTATTCAGGCTCAAACTGATGTTCAGGCAAAGTCAATTGCTGTGGAGCTGGCAATCTAACATGGCCATCTAAACTCGTCTCAAAGCGCCAGTCAATCCCAAGGAGCTCAATTTCTTCATCAATAGGGGAGTAGAAGAAGTCGAAGTTGAACACTGGGCCTATAATGTAGCGCTCAATCCTCGCTTTGGCCAAATCTTCCTCAGTGATTACACCGAGTTTCATTAGCTTCTCAGCCTTTTCTTTGAACTCTTTGTAACTTGCGGCGGTGAAGAAACCGCGCTCAAGCCTTTTCTTTGCATGAGGAAGTTTAACTATTACAAGCTCGTTTATATCTTCTGGGTCTCCAATCGGCTCCGGATAGGGCAAGCCAGCTTTTTCAAGGAGCCAGTAGTAGCTCTTCTCTTCACTTCTTTCTTCACTTCTGAGCAAATTACGGCTTCCAAAGAGTGGCACTAAAAAGTCGTTTTCAACCTTGTCAATGCCTGTATAAACCACGAAGGAGCGGTTGGGGATAAAGATAACGTTTTTCTTCCTTAATTCTTCTTGAATGTCAACGATTTGGGCGAACTTATCCAAAATTATTATCTCATCAATGAAACCCTTAGTCAAGCCATCTTTTGTCCTCTTTTCCTTGAAGTAGTGAGCATAGGTTCTGTGTCTCCCTCTTTGGGAAACTATAAGTGTTTTAAAACCTTCTTCTTTGGCTCCATCTGCTATATCAAGGGCGGAATGACTTCCAATTGCTCCGATAATTATGTTCTCCTTATTGTAATTTTCCAAAATCTCCAGAATCTGCTCCCTCTCAATCATTTCATTCACCCCTAATTGTTTTCATAATCTCGATTCTCTTTGCAATGCTTTCCTTAGTTCCAACATCTCTGCGGTAGAAAATCTCGCCACTGACGTGTTTTATTCCTGCAGAGGCTATTTTTTCAGCCTCCTCTAAAGAATCGGCTATTCCCACAATGGCCAATGCCCTTGAGCCGAGCATTGTGAGATTTTCATCTACTGAGGCATAGTAGACCTTTGCTCCCTCTCCTACTATCTTGTCTTCATTAACTTGGATTTGAACTCCTTTCACTGGATTTTCTGGATATCCTTTGGGTGCTATATACTTCACAACTGTAGCTTTCTGCTCAAATTCAGCTCTCTTTAGGTTCCCGTCGATAATTCCTTCTCCGATTTCCACGAGAGGAGTTTTCAAAATCGGAAGAACATTCATTGCCTCCGGATCACCAAAGCGGGCATTATATTCAATGATTTTCGGTTCATCGTTAGCAAGCATAAACTGCCCGTAGAGAATGCCTTTATACGGAATCCCTTCTTTATGCATCGCGTCGATAGTTCTCTTGAGCGTTTCAAGAGCTTTTTCATAATCTTCTTTTGGTATGAAAGGTAGCAAGTGGTTTTCACAAGAATAAGAGCCCATACCCCCTGTTATTGGACCCACATCACCCTCATATGCATGTGGATAATCTTGAGCCAAAGGCATTGGAATGACTTTCTTTCCGTCGGTAAAAACCTGGAACGTGAACTCCACGCCATCTGTGCGTTCCTCTATGAGAACCTTTCCGTCTTTTTCTATGAGAGCCTTTGCATATTTCTTTGCCTCTTCATTGTCTTTGAGCTGGCATCCGACGACTTTAACTCCTTTGCCTCCGGTAAGCCCGAGGGGTTTAACAACAACAGGCTTTCCAAACTCATCAATCCATGCTTTCATTTCAACTACGTCATCAAAAACTTTGAATAACTTTCTTCCTGGAATTTTGTATTTCTCCATTATTTGTCTTGCAAACGCCTTATTTGTCTCAAGCATAGCAGCTTCTTTTGTAGGACCTACAGTTGGGATGCCATTTTCTTCAAAGACATTCACAATTCCCTTCTCCAAAGGAGTCTCCGGTCCAATAAAAGCCATGTCTATGTTCCACCTCAAAGCAAAATCGAGGACTTTTTGAACGTCGGTTTCTTTAGCAATTCCATATCCCTTTGCAATTCTCTTAATACCGGGATTTTTGTGTTTTGCAACTACATAAAGCTCTGAATCTCTTGAAAGAGCCTCAGCGATTGCGCTTTCCCTTCCACCTGCACCTACAAGCAAAACACGCATGATCTTCACCATAAATTTGTTAAAATATATTGTTTTTAAGCTTTATTTTAACATTTAAATGATAAAATTTATAAGGGTAAACCCCTAGAGGGATGTGGTGATATGATGAAAGTACTTGTGGTTATGGGAAGTAAAAGCGATTCTCACATTGCTGAAAAGGTTACAAAAGTACTTGATGAATTCGAAGTTGACTACGATGTAGAGGTGGCATCTGCTCATAGAAATCCGGAAAAAGTTGAGAAACTGGCAAAAAAAGACTATGATGTCTTTATTGCCATAGCAGGTTTAAGCGCTGCTTTACCGGGGATGATAGCTTCTCACACAACTAAACCTGTGATAGGAGTACCCGTCTCAGCAAAGCTTGGTGGATTGGATTCCCTTTTAAGTATTGCCCAAATGCCTCCAGGAGTACCGGTTGCAGCAGTGGGAATAGACAATGGAAAGAATGCGGCCTTGCTTGCTATTGAGATTTTGGCGCTAAAAGATGAGAGCTTAAAGAAAAAGCTTGAGGAATACAGGGAAAAAATGAAGAGTTAAACAAGTGCTTCCAAGCTTCTTTTTGCAATTTTTATGAGTTCCTCTGGAGTTAATACTTCAATCCCTTCAGGTTCTCTTTCGAGAGCGTCCTCTGATGGGACAACAAGAACTTTCCTGCATCTGAACTTAGAGAGGTTTTCCTCAATTTTTTTCACTTCTTCACGCTTAACCCTGCTTTTCCACTTAACCTCTCCTATCAGCTTAAGTTTGCTGAATCCCATCAGTGCAACATCAAGCTCAAGGTCTGGGAGCTCAACTTTCACTGGTCTCAGCCCATAAGCCTTAGCCAGAAGACTCTCAATGAAGTCCTCAACGTGCCTTGGAACCTTCTCATCAACAGCCTTCCTGATGAACTCTTTGGGTGTCTCAAGCTCGGTGTAGGCATACTTTGCCCCAAGGTAGAAGTGGAGGTCAAGAAGGGGGGATGCTATTGAGTAGCGGAAGCGCCTTTTCTTTCCATGGATTGGCTTTTTCTTTATGAGCCCCATCGAGGACAGCACTTTAAGATACTTCTGGATGCTGGAGGGGGATTCAATTAATCCTTTGGAAAGCAGATAGCTTCCAATTTCGCCACTCTTTGATTTTCCGTCTGCTATCGAATGAAGAACACCTTGATAAACCTCAGAGAAGAAAACTTCTTCTTCAGTGAAAGTTTCTCCTATGATATCCTTGATAATTGGGCCCGATGAATGCAGATAATCAGTCAGGAACTCCCTGAGTGGAGGCTTGTAAGAGGGTACGAGCATTGGCTCACGGAGGTACGTTGAAGCCTCAATAAGTTCTTTTCCATCTGCTTCCTTTGACAGCTCTACGAGGATTTCTCTTTCGTCGATTAGACCAACCTTGACAGGAAGCACTATTCCAAGGAGGGGACTTTCACGCATTGAGAGAATTCTCACTGCCAGCCATAGGGTCGAAGTTATGAGAATAAGCTCGCTTTCCAAGGTCGAGTAAGTGTGAAGGAGATCAAGAAAGCTATCTGGAAGGCGATGAAACTCATCTATTACAATTTTCTCTTTTCCAAGATGGTCAAGGAATTCTTTCCGAAACTCATCGTAGTTCATGTACTTGCCTGAAGTTAAATCGAGTATGGTTCCATCACGATTTACGAAGTAAAATCTATCATATTCAACGAAGTGCTGAACGAGAAAGGTCTTTCCTGTCTTTCTTCTTCCATAGAGAATTTTCCAGCCTTCACCCTCAAGCTGTGCAAGTTCAATTCTTCTTGGAATAATTCTCATGAGAATGATTCTAATCAGAATCTTTTTAAGGATTTCGGTTGGAAAAATGTTAAAGTTGATTTAGTGAAAAAATAATAAAGAACCTTAGATAGAGAAAAACAAATTCAAAGAAGATGCTTCTCTTTTATGAACTCTTGACTCTGCCATTCCCCACTTCTTGTTTTGAGCTCTATCATATGGGCAACTTGCTCTGCCTTTTTCTTCGCGACCTGGACGTCACTATCCCACGCAAGGGCAACACCAAGGCGCCTTCCTTTATAGGCTTCGGGCTTTCCGAAGAACCTAACGGTTGTGTTTGGAATGTTCAATGCCCTAAAAACGTTCCTGAACCTTGGACCAAAGCCCTCTTGGTTTGCAAGAATCACATGGGTGGCTGCAGGGGTTAGAATTGGGAACTTTCTAATGCCATTTTCTTCTACCGCTGGGATTGGGAGGCCTAAGATTGCCCTAACGTGGAGTCCGAATTCAGAGAAGCCAGTAGGATGAGATGCCATGGTCACCATTCCCGTGTCGTGGGGTCTCGGGGAGACTTCATTAGCCCATACCTTGTCGCCTTTAACAAACATCTCCACACCAAAGATTCCAAGACCTCCGAGAACATCGGTAATCTTTTTAGCTATTCTATACACCTCACGCTCGGCCTTTTCACTTATCTCTGCAGGTTGCCAGCTTGAGTGGTAGTCTCCTTTAATTTGGTAATGACCAACTGGTTTTGGAAAGGTAGTAACTATCTTCCCGTTCTCATCAAAGTGTCTCACTGCCAGTTCGGTTATTTCGACGTCAAAGTCTATATGCTCTTCAACTATTATTTTATCGGCACTGCCACGGGCTTTCTTCTTTGCCTCTTCCCATGCCTTTGGAATGTCCTCGGGGCCCCTAACGAAATAGGAGCCCTTTCCACTGGAGCTCATTATGGCCTTAGTGTGACATGGGTAGCCAATCTTTTCGCAGGCATCATAAAGCTCATCCAGAGTAGTTGCATACATATATCTTGATGTTGGAACCTTTGCTTTCTTTGCGAGTGTTTCTCGGGTTCTCTCACGGTGCATTGCAATCCACGTGGCCTTTGCATTTGGGACAACGAAGTAGCCCTCCTTTTCAAACTCAAAGAGTGCATCGAGGTTTATGGCCTCTATTTCCGGTACTATTGCATCAGGTTTTTCTCTCTCCACAATGCTCCAGAGGAAGTCTTTATCCTTCATATTCCCTACGTAGCTTTTATGGGCTACCTGCATTGCAGGAGCATTTGGATATCGATCAACTGCAATAACTTCCACTCCCAATCTTTGGGCCTCTATGGTTATCTCTTTTCCAAGTTCGCCGCTTCCAAGGAGCATTATCTTGACAGCAGAATCAGTTAAGGGAGTTCCAATTTCGTCTCTAATACTTATCATGGGTATCACCTAAATTTATTGACGTTTATATGTTAAAACTATAGAGATATTTAAGAGTTTTTGAACATAAAAATGATAAAATTTTTAAAAGGCAATAGAACTGGATATTAGAGCTCTCTCAAAACCCGTTCTATCACAGGGTCGGTTATTGAGTATAGCTTTTTTCCATCTTTAAATTCACTTTTTATCCAACTCATTCTTTCAAGATTTTTAAGCAAAGAGGAAAACCGTGCATTTGTTATCCTGCCTTCATGAGCCTCAAGATATTCTTTTATTTTCTCCCAGCGATTGAATCCTAAAGCTACAGCTTTCAAAATAAATGTGTATCTCCTGCTTCTCTTTTCTAGCTCTTTGATTTCTTCTAACATTGTTTGTTGTGCCTTTCTCATAGTGAGCTCCAGTGCCTTCTTAGAGTCTTTGGTGTGGAGATAGTGGAATCCATATTCAACCAGCCACCCTGGAATTCCATCCAAGATCTCAACTGCTCTCTCTAGTTCCCATTCTCTCACTTTTAAGTTGACCTCGTTGAATCCTCTCTTAAGAAACTCAAGGGACTTTTCTCTTGTAAATGGTGTTATGGTAATTTCGTTGTGTATTCTACCGAAAAGAAGTGCTTCGTGATTTTCAAACCCTAAAAAGTCATGTAACAGGCCAATCTCTGAACCAGTAAAAACAAAGTGTATTCTAGGCAGATTATCGTAGGCGTATGCTACCAAAGCTAGGAATTCTTTACCTCCTTTTGTACCATAGAATCTTAGATATTGAGCCTCATCGAAAGCAAGCACAATAGTTTTGCCTTTCTCTTCTCCAAATTTATTGAGCTTTTCAAGGATTTCCACCAGATTTTGCTCCTTAAATGAAAATTCAAGTCCTTTTACTGATACTTTTGATATGTTAAGATATGAGAGTAGGGGCTTTAGAATCTTTGGTTTTAGATTCAACAGTGCATTTCCAAGCTCTCGCTTGAGTTCATCTTTTGTGATCCACCCTCCCACGTTTGTGTACAGTTTCCTAGCATCAATATAAACTCCAACTGCCTTGCTCTCGTTAAGTGCTACTTTTAAAACAGAAGACTTACCAACTCGTCTAATTCCGAGGATTAAGGTTATGGGATAGTTTTCAATTGATTTAATTACTTCCGTTATCTCCTTTTCTCTGTCAAAAATTTCCTCTTTTCGTGTTTTGGGTTGTGGGTCAAATAGCATATGTATCGCCCCCGATACTAAGTATCGCCCCCGATACTTATAATCATTTTTAGACATTAAAATGTTTAGATAACAAAAACAATTACACTAAATCTACATCAACATGGCAAAATTTTTAAACTCTTCACAAGATCAAATCTTGGTGATAATTATGCTCACATATGCTCAAGCTGGTGTTGATGATAAAAAAACTCAAAAAGCTTTGAAAGGTGTTATTTCCCTTGCAAGAGCAACTTTTGAGTTTAGAAGAAATAGAATAGGAGAACCAAAAGAAGATATAGGACATTACGCTGCGCTTATGGATTTTGGAAACTTTTACCTTGCAATGACGACAGATGGAGTTGGAACCAAAACCTTGGTTGCAGAGGCGGTTGGAAAATACAACACCATTGGAATAGACATGATAGCGATGAATGTAAACGATTTGATATGTGTGGGAGCTGAACCTGTGGCTCTGGTTGATTATCTAGCAGTTAAAGAGCCAGATGAAGAAGTTTTTCAGGAAATAGCAAAAGGACTTTATGAGGGGGCAAAGCAGGCAGGGATAGCTATAGTTGGTGGCGAAACCGCGATCTTACCAGAACTCGTGAATGGCTTTGACCTTGCTGGAACGGCTATTGGAGTTGTCAAGAAAAATAAAGTGATAACTGGAAAGGAGATAAAGCCTGGAGATGCAGTAATAGGAATCTCAAGCTCAGGAATTCACTCTAATGGTCTAACCCTTGCAAGAAAGCTCTTGATTCCCAAATACGGACTTGAATATGAGTTTGAGGGCAAAAAACTTTGGGAACATTTGCTCGAGCCAACGAGGATCTATGTTAAACCAATTCTTGAGCTCCTCAAAAAAGTAGAAGTTCATGGATTAGCTCACATTACCGGTGGAGGCTTGCTTAATCTAAAGCGACTTACAAGCTATGGCTTTTCTCTGGAAATGCCCCCAATAAGTGGAATTTTTAAACTAATCTACGAAAATGGTGTTCCTTTAGAGGAAATGTTTAGAGTTTTCAACATGGGGATCGGATTTATAGTTATCGTTCCTAAGGAAGAGAAAGAAGATGCGTTGGATACTTTAAACAAGCACTTCAAAAGCTTTGAGCTAGGTGTTGTAACAGAAGAGCCAGGGATAGTAGTAAGAAACTATGGGATCCAATTTTGAGGGAAGCATAAAAATGCGGGTTATTCTGTATTTGTTTTTTATTTCTATCTCCAGCATTCAATGCCGCAATGATTTTTTCCAAATTTTTAAACCCAAATAAAAATGGAAAAGACATCTCAGCTAATGAGGCGTTTGTAAATCTCTTCGTAGGCTGAAATCAAGTCTCCCTTGTCAAAGCGGAAGACATCTTTATCTAAGCTTTTCTTTGTCTCAACATCCCAAAATCTACATGTATCTGGGCTTATTTCATCTGCTAAAACTATTTCGCCTTTCTCATTCTTTCCAAATTCGAGCTTAAAATCAACGAGCAAAATTCCCTTTTCTTTGAAGTAGTTCTTTAAAATTTCATTGACTTTGAACGCTATTTTCTCCATTTCTTTAATTTCGCTCTCATCTACTCCAAGAATTTTTGCGTGGTAATAGTTTATCATTGGATCCCCAAGAGCGTCGTTTTTGTAGTAAAGCTCTATTATAGGCTCCTCAAGCTCGGTGCCTTCCTCCAGTGGAAGCCTTTTCTTTAAGCTTCCTGCTACAATGTTTCTAACGACCACTTCAACTGGATACATTTGGAGCTTTTCCACTATAAGCCTGTTATCACCAGCAACTCCAATAAAGTGGGTTTTTATGCCCTTTTCTTCCAACAACTTAAAGATATGGGCACTTATTTGGGCATTGAGCCAACCTTTACCTTTAAACTGTGCTTTCTTTTCTCCGTTAAAAGCTGTGGCATCATCTTTAAATTCCATTATCAGCTTTCCTTCATCCAAGGGGATCATCTTCTTTGCCTTTCCTTCGTAAACTTTCATATGTATCACCATATTTATGTAAAATTATGAGACTTTTTAAGTTTATTTTATCATTTTTATGTCAATAACTGGGCAAAGTTTTTAAAATGTAATCGATAATCTATGTCTAGCAATTGAGAATAATATACATGTTCAACTCGAAAATCTGCGAGGGAAAAACATGAGAGAAAAATGTGGAATCTTTGCAGCCAAGACGGAGAATGCTCCTAAAAAAGCATACTATGCTCTTATTGCTCTTCAGCATCGCGGCCAGGAAAGTGCTGGAATAAGCGTGTGGAAACACAAGATTAGAACCATAGCGGGTAGGGGATTAGTTTCTGAGGTTTTTAGGGGCAGAGAACTTACAAAATTCAGGTCAAATATAGCCATAGCTCATGTTCGCTACTCCACATCTGGTTCTTTGAGTGAAACTCAACCACTCGAAGTCTCTTGCTGTGGAAAAGAGATAGCAGTTGCTCACAATGGAACTCTTACTAATTTTTTACCTTTAAGGCGGGAATATGAAGAAAAAGGGGTTAAATTTAGGCATTCAGTTGATTCAGAGCTCTTGGGGATCTCTTTTCTCTGGCATTTGAAAGAGACTGGTGATGAGTTTGAAGCCATGAGGGAGGTTTTTAATGAAGTTAAAGGGGCTTATTCCGTGGCATTTCTCTTTGATGGAAAAGTCTTAGTTGCTAGAGACCCCCTTGGATTCAGGCCTCTTAGCTATGGCGTTGGAGATGGGCATTACTTTGCATCGGAAGACTCTGCTCTCAGGCTTTTTATAGATGAAGTTAGGGATGTAAAGCCTGGAGAAGTGTTCTTGCTTTCTGATGATGTCGAGAGCAAAGTCTTGGTTAAAGAGAGGCATCATCACTGTGTCTTTGAGTATATATACTTCGCTAGGCCCGACAGTGTTCTTGACGGGGTTAGTGTTTATAAAGCTAGAGTTAAAATGGGGGAAGAACTTGCCCGTGAGAGTCCCGCGAGTGCTGATGTCGTTATTCCTGTTCCAGATTCCGGTAGGGCTGCAGCTTTAGGCTTTTCTCAGGTAAGCGGTATTCCATATGCCGAGGGCTTAATAAAAAACCGCTATATTGGGAGGACTTTTATAATGCCTGGCCAGTTTTATAGGGAACTAAAAGTAAAGCTCAAACTTTCTCCCGTCAAGGAGGTCATCGAAGGAAAACGTGCAGTCCTTATCGACGATTCTATAGTTAGAGGAACTACAATGAAAAGGATAGTGGAGCTTCTAAAGAAGGCTGGGGCTAGAGAAGTGCATGTAAGGATAGCATCTCCACCAATAAAGCACCCCTGCTATATGGGGATAGACATTCCAACTAGGCATGAGTTAATAGCGGCTTTTGGTAGCATTGAAAACGTTAGAAGGGCCGTAGGAGCAGATACGCTTGCTTATCTTAGTGTAGAAGGGCTAAAGAAAGCCGTTGGAAAAGAGGATCTCTGCTTAGCTTGTCTTACTGGTAATTACCCCGAGTGGGCTTTCCGGTTTTAAGTTTTCTAATCCTTGCGGCTGAAAACTTAAACTCTGGTGTACCGGCTTTGTTGAGAGCGTTGTTTGTGAGTTTATTGGCCTTAAAGTGAAATGGAATCGCTATAACACCTTCCACAATTTTTCCAATTTCTGCCTTCATTCTAATTTTTCCACGTCTTGTCGCGATTTCTATTAGATCACCATTCTTTATTTTGAGCCTTCTTGCATCGTTCTCGCTTATCATGGCTTTTGGCTCCTCCATAAGTTTTACCAGTGATGAACTCCTCAATGTCATTTCTCCCGTGTTGTAGTTGTTCATAAGCCTAACTGTAGTCAGAGCAAAGGAATACTCGCTGTTGGTATTTTCCCAAGGAGGAATGTGTTCCACAGCCACAAATCGGGCTTTTCCATTTGGGGTTGCAAATTCCCACGTATGGAGTCTTTTCTTTGGGAGGAAGATTCCATCGCCCTCTTTAAGTTCTTTTATATCTCTGTCCTCCAGTTCAGGAAATAGACGAAAGTATTCCTCTGTTATCTCCTCCACGCGAGAATAGTTAAACCCGGGCAGGCCCAAGGCCTTCCCCAGCATCGTGAATATCTCCCAATCTGGCTTGGAATCCCCCAAGGGCTCGAGAACTTTTTCACTCCATTGGATTCTCCTTTCGCTGTTCATATAAGACCCGTCTTTTTCACAAAAAGCTGAAGCGGGGAGAATATAATGAGCATAACGTGCTGTTTTTGTCATAAACAGATCTTGCACGACTAGGAGATCCAGTTTTCTAAGGGCTTCCCTGACCCGGGAAAAGTTGGCATCACTAACCGCTGGATTTTCTCCTACAATATAGAGGGCTAAAATGTCCTCCCTCTCTATTGCATCCCAGAGCTCTGTAAGGTATAATCCCCTCTCTGTTGGAAGATCATCGACTTCCCAAAGAGAAGCAACTCTTTTTCTAAACTTTTCGTCTTCTAATGGCACGTATCCAGGTAAAAATTCACTGAGAGCTCCCATATATGCTGCTCCCTGAACGTTGTTTTGCCCACGCATTGGATAAAGTCCCCCTTTTTCTCCTATGTATCCCAAAAGAAGGGCTAGGTCTATTATTGCCAAGATAGTTTCAACACCAGAAATATGTTGGGTTACTCCCATCCCCCACATAATTGCCCCACTGCCCGCTAGGGCGAACTCTCTGGCAATCTTGTAGATTAGAGATGCAGGAATTCCAGTGATTTTTTCTGCATGCTCTGGAGTATATTTCATGGTGGCCATCCTGACTTCCGAAAATCCTGTGGTTCTTTTTTTGATGAAATCTTCGTTGTAGAGCTCCTCTTTAATTACCACATGCATGAGAGCGTTGGCGAGAACTATATCTGTCCCGGGTTTTATCATAAGCTTGTAATCCGCGAAACGCATTGTGACGGTTTCTCTAATATCTATGGCAACTATCTTTGCTCCTTTCTCTTTTGCTCTTTTTATGTAGTCCATGACAACTGGATGGGTCTCTGCAGGATTGTAGCCCCAGATAATTATGATTCCAAAGTTCTCCAAGTCTTCATACGGGTTTGTTTGGGTTCCCGTTCCGAGCGTCATTTTAAGGGCATGAACACTGGCTTCATGACAAAGCCTTGCACAATTGTCTATGTTATTGGTTCCGAAAAGCCTCGCTATCTTTTGTAGAAGATAGTTCTCTTCGTTGCTTATTTTTGGAGAGGCTATAAAAGCAACTGCATCTGGTCCATAAAACTCCCGTATCTCAAGAAGTTTATGAGAAATTTCATCAATTGCCTGTCCCCATGTTATTGGCCTTAGAGTATTCTTTTCTCGCTTCAATGGTTTTTTGAGTCTATCCTTCGAGAGAGCAAATTCCATAGCATAGAGCCCTTTGGGGCATACTCTTCCTCTGTTTGGCTCTCCTTTGTAAGGTCTAACTACTAGTGTCTTGGGATCAATGATAAGCTTGCATCCAAAACCACAGTACGGACATACTGCTTTCACTCTCCCACCCGTATGCATTTAAATGATAAAAATAAAAGTATTTCTATCAAAAAATTAACACTTAAGTGGCAATAAAAAACTTGTTTAAAGTCTTCTAACCAAAGGAAGCATAAAGTGGGTAAGATTTATAAATGCCCTACTTAATTTAACATCGGGCGCAGCCCCGTGGTGTAGCGGCCAAGCATGCGGGACTCTGGATCCCGCGACCGGGGTTCGAATCCCCGCGGGGCTACCACCAAAACAGGCTCCAGACCCAAAACCTTTCTTTTAAAAATCTTTAAATTCAAGGAGCTCCTATATTGTTAGGGTGAAAAAAATGTATAGTGAAGAGAGACTTTTGAGCGAGATAAAGGAGCTTCTAGATAACGACAAGCTCTATGCCCTCTATGAGGATACATACAGGAAATACAAATATTATTTCGATACAACCAACTATATAGTTCTCAATGTTTATCAGTTCAATGATCATGGTGCAATACACGTTCTTTTGACAACAAGACGAGCCCTTGAGGTCTTGAAGATTCTTAAAAAGTTCGGAATTAAAACAACAGCGGAGAAACTTGGCAAATCCTTTGAGTGGAGCAAATTCATAGTTTCCTTTGGGGCTCTCTTTCATGACATTGGAAACATGATCCACAGGGACAATCACTACCAGTTCAGTATTCTTCTTGCTGAACCTATAATAGATGAGCTTGCAAAAAAATTTGAGGAAAAAAACTGGTTGCTCCTGAAAGCATTAACTTTAAACGCCATATATACCCATGATGAGGCCATTCCTTGTACTACCATTGAAGGAAGCTGCGTAACGATAGCGGATGGCTGTGATATGGAAGAGGGGAGGAGTAGACTGGCATACAAGAAAGATAAAGTTGATATTCATGCAGTTTCGGCCTTGACTATAGATAAAGTGGAAATAAAAGAGGGAGATCATGAGGTCCCGATCCTTGTGGAAGTATGGATGAAGCATCTTGCTGGGATTTTCCAGGTAGATGAGATTCTTACAAAGAAAGTCAAAAGCTCTCTCTTAACCGGGGAGGTTAGGATTAGGATACACGCTGGTGACAAAATCTTAGAAAAGGTGGTATGATGTCTTCTCTCTTCTTGGCTTATGAAGATTTGAAATATCTCTTGAACAGGGGATATCGGAAAAAATATGCTCTTGAGTTTGTTGCTAACCACTACAGGCTTACAAAGGATGAGCGCTATCTCCTGGCGAGATGCGTGTTCTCGGACGAATGGGTAACTGAGGTAAAGAGAAAGCTCCTAAGGCCGGAAGAGCTTAGGGGTAGGGTTCTCGGGATAGACGGCTTCAACGTCCTGATCACTCTTGAATCACTTCTCGAAGGAAGGGCTATACTTTGCGAGGACGGGCTCGTTAGGGATTTGAAGTACCAGGGTAAATACAAGCTCAACGAACGCACGGAGTGGCTCCTCGGCGACCTCGCCCGTGCCCTCAGAGGGTTGGACGTTGAAAAGGTCGTGTTCTTCTACGACTCAGCGGTGCCAAGGAGCGGGGAGGTGAAGAGGCTTACAGAGAAAGTTCTCCTCTGGGAGAGTGTCAACTCCGAGGTGAGGCTCGTCAAAAGCCCTGACTTTGAGCTCAAGGCCTTTGAAACCGTCGCAACCGCTGACATTGGGATCATATCAAAGGTTCCCCACGTCTTCGACTTGGCAGCGTATGTGGGAAGGCTCGCCGGAAGGGAGGCCAGAGTGTTTCTTTGAAATCCTGGGGGAAAACATACTCAGAAAGATATGACATTAAGATGGTTCTTTTAGAGCCGCAAAGACATTTGAAGCATTAGAAAATTTTAAATACAATAAACACGACTTTTAATAAATAATAGTGATATATTCCGCAGGACTCGCTTTTCTTTTTTGGCGGGTGATGAAGGTGGTAATATGAAAAGTAGGAGTTTGGCATTGGTTTTGGGTTTTGTTGTCTTAATGGGTGTAGTGGTCGGTGGCTGTCTGGGTGGAAGCGGAGGCGCCACCTCGACAACATCGGCCACCCAGGCGACGGGGGGAAGCTTCCCCACGGGCACCACTGAGGCTCTAACCACCAGTCATCCGGATACAGCGACTACGTCCAGCCAGACAATAAGCAGTAGCTCGGAGAACCCCACCACAACGTCAAGCACCGAAAGCCCGACGACGAGCACAACGCAGACCCCAGTGGAAGAGGCCTACTGGGAGCACCCGTGGGAGTACGCCCCCATCAACATTGATGGCGAACTCTATCTCATAACGTATTATAAATACGACTACAAGGTGCAGCCCAACCAGAGCGCGCCGGTATATGAGTACATCGTAGAGAAGAGCGTTGAAAAGACCAAGGTTCACGTTTACGGCCAGGACATGCAGATGAACAGGGTTGACCTGGGCGAACAGGAAGTTTACGCTTACAAAACCGTTGTTACCCCCGTTAAGGCGGAGGGCATGGAGGATACGCTAACTTTCACCATATGGTTTGTCTCCAACCAGAGCGGAGCGTTCCTCTATCCCTGGGATGTTCTGTGGGTGAGCTACGTTTCTCCAACGGGCTCAGGAGGAGACTTCGTGGGGATGAGGTTCGAGTACAAGGGGAGTAGCTTCATCTTCATGAACCCCGCCCCATTCCAGAGTGGACTGTTCCCCTACTTTGAGGGTGACCAGGAGATCTTTGAGGAACTCAACGACGACCTTGTAAACCTCTACATCGGCTGGGAGGCGACGCTGCATTTCGGAATCTGGTATACCTGGGGGGACAGTAACGTACTAATCCCCCAGAGTGGTGTATGGAGCGATATGCAGGGCCACAGCTGGGAGTGGAGCACAACACCCGACGGGACCGCCACTTACGGCGGCAAAACCTTCAAGCTCGTTGACTTCCAGTGGAAGTACGAAGGCACTCCAGAAGGTGTTGCTATGGATGGAAAGGGCAAATTCTCCCCGCACCTTCCGCTCTTGGTTGAGGGAGCTGGTCACTACTCATACAGCGACCCTCAAACAGCAGAGAGCACCATTATATACGCGTACTTCAGGCTCGAAGACATTAAACTGGAGAAGGTGAACTTATGAGACGCTTCTTTTTCATCTTTTTTCTTTCTCTCGTCGTGATAGCGAGCGCGTGTATTGGATCGAGGGGCCCCTCCACACTCCAGCCCTCCGCGAGTTCCCCTTCGGAAGGCATTGTGCAAACTCATTCATCAACTGCACAAACGGAAACCCTCACACCCACCCCAACGTCCTCAACGTGGAATATGAGCCCCGTATGGAATGTATCAACTGCTGGAATACCCTTCATGGACCTGTCTCCGGACGGGAGTCTGGCGGCCGCAATAGACTGGGAGGGTCACAAGTTGTACCTCGTGAAGCCTGACGGGAGCTCTGTCTCGTACGACCTCCAGGAAAATGATCCCGTTCAGCCTGTCATTTCAGGGGTTGCCGTGATTGATGGAAAAGCATACGTAGTGGGTCACTACGAGAATTTCGCAGGGCTGAGGATTTATTCCTGGGAGGGGCTTGTTGGCGAGGAGAAGCATGGCTGGAGTGGCAGTATTGGCGAAGAGATTGTCCGTTCTCCAAGCGGAAACCATATGTGCTATCATGCTGATTGTAAGGTGTTCTGTGATGGGAAAAAGATACCACTTGATTACAGCATCCTGTCTGTCTCAGACACTGGCTTGGTAGTTCTTTCAGCGAGTCACCACTCAATAATTCTCAGAGAGGGTCAGAAACTCTTCGGTTTAAATACTGGCAAAGTTATTACCTACAAAGACAGAATTCTCGCCAGTGAAGACGGAAAGCTGAGAATTTACTCCTCAAACGGAGAGCTTCAGGTAGAGAAAGAAGGTTACTCCTTTGACCAGACAACCCTTCTAAGGTGGACACTCATTCCATCAAAGAAATACATCTTCCGCCACGAGCCCTTTGAGAATACCCATGTGCTGACTTGGAACTTAACTGAGGTCAAAGATCTGCCGGGCTTCCCGTACTTCGCAAACGAGAACTTCGTCGTTACCGCCAAGGACGGTGTAATCCATTGCTACTCACTCGAAGATTTCCACGAGGTCTTCAGCGTAAAGGTTCCCGGCGATTCGCTCGGATACATAAAGCTGAGCGACGACGGAAGAGTCATGCTCGTCTCGGGTGAATGGGGAAGCTTTTGGTTATATTCTGCAAAATGAACTTTTCATTGTTTGTAAAACCAATGGGATGAATGCCAAATAAGAGGGGAGTGGTATGGTAAGAAATGGAAAAATCCAAAGGAGGGGATAAAGATGGAGGAAGAAAAGAAAACGTCGCTTGGTCTTGATGAAAATGGTGAAGGGGGCGCTTGCATATCTTCTGGGATGGCTGACAGGGATAATCTTTCTCCTGCTTGAAAAGGACAGCAATTTCGTGAGGTTCCATACAATGCAGTCCACAATTACGTTCCTTGCGATAACAGTGGTTGGCATAATACTTAGACTCATCCCGTTTTTCGGATGGATACTGGGCTCACTAATATCGCTGGTTGGACTTATCCTTTGGATAGTCGGCATGGTAAAGGCTTACCAGGGCGAATACTACAAATTCCCAATAGTGGGAGAGATAGCGGAAAAGCAGGCAGAGAGGTTTAACATCTAGCCCTGTGAACTTTTCATTGTTTGCGAAATCCGGTGAATAACAGCAAGTAGGAGGGTGGTGGATAATGAAAAATGGAAAACTTGCCATACTACTGGCACTGATTTTGATTTTTAGTGTAGCGGCCAGCGGCTGTGTTGGTGGAGGAGGAGAGGAAACCTCTCCCAGCGAGACATATCAGGAGAGCAGTGGGGAGACGCATGAAGCCAACGGGGGAGGAGAATCCACTGTATCGACCTGGCAGACTCCATGGGATGCATACAACCCAGTCCGGATTAACGGCCAGAGCTACTACATAACCTACATAAAGTACACGTTCACAGTCAAGAGCTCCGGAGAGGAGGAGCGCTCCTACGAGGTTATAAAGCAGAGAGGTTATGTGAGAGCGCACGTATACTCCGACGACAACGGAAAGAAGGATCTGGGAGAGTACAACCTCTTCGCCTACTACGGAAAGATAACCCCTCTAAACGACCCAGACATGAAGGAACCCTTTGAATACCTTGTACTCATAGAGGAGAGAACCAAAGACACAGACGCATACTTCCTCACTCCCTTCCCGGACTTCGGGGCCATGATGTCTGGAGCAACTGCCGTTATCGAGGCATCGTACAATGGTAATTACTTCTACTGGAGCAATCCGGGAGCGATAGGGAAGTACTCGGAGCTTCCATATCAGGAGGGAGATTTTGAGACCATAACAGACAACATACCCGGAGCCACAGTTCAGGGCTGGGGAGTGATGGTCTCATCGGGCGCCTGGAGCGGACTCGAGGGACACGACCTCTCAAAACCGGACGACTACAGCTTCCCATTCATGGGCATGGGGTACAGCTACAAGATTGATCCCGACGGAACCGTGAGCTTCGGGGGGAAGAGCTTCAAGGTTAGCAACGTCGAGTGGAGCTGGGCTGTTGGGAACGTTAGAGGCCAAGGAAAGGCCAAGATAGCGCCTGAACTACCAATACCCGTGGAGACCGAGGGAACGTTCAGCCAGATGGGAGAAGGGAGCTACTACTCAAAGCTGGGGCTGGAAGACCTGAAGCTATCGAAGGAGTTTGAGGGAATAGACGTCCAAATTGAGCAGGGCACTTCACCGGGAGAAAGCGAAACCTCCACGGAAACCCAAACGGAGACACCTACTTCAACGGAAACCCCAGGTGGAGGGTTATCGGACAACTGGCGGCTGGGATGGGATGCGAGTGAACCAATAACAATACGCGGCAAAGACTACCTCGTGAAGGAGGTAACTTTTGATGTGAAATATCGTGTCTCCGGTGGCTCACAGGTGCAAATGATCATTAGAAAGGGCTATCACAAAGCCAAACTGAATGGGGAGGACGTTTATGCCCTCTACGCCATCCTCAACATCGGAAATGAGACATACAACTACACGGTCTACACTGAGTATCCCGACGAATACACCTCCGGGATTCTGTGGACTCCCAGCGTCTATGACTTGGTAGAGGGCCCAGATAACATAAAGACCGAGATTACAGGTCCGAATTGTCACTACTCGATGGACGACAATGGCATAGAGGGGGATTTAAACTGTGGCTACATAAGCGACGACTTCCAGCAGTACAACATGGTATGGAGTTATCCCACTGGCTTCTACGGCGGTATTTACGGTGACGTCCTTACATGGGTGGATTTAACCTCAAATGGCAAAGGCTATACCGTGGAAAAAGATGGTAGCGTTACTCTAGCGGGGATGAGCTTTGATACCTACAAGGTCGCATGGAGCGGGCTCGTCCAGGGTGGACTAGCCCAAGCGAACGGAGAAACCATCGTAGCCCCAGAACTTCCGTTCCCCATTGAGGTAACCGCCTCGCTTACCATGCCGGGAAGCGAGGGCATATACGTCCACGCAAAACTTACGGATATAAAGCTCGAAGAGGCTGGTCAGTAGGCAAACTTTAAATTTTTTAAGTTCTATTTTTACCCATGTTTGGCGAGCACGAACTAAAGACCCAGTTCATCAAAGTTGGTGATAGAAAAATCCACCTTCTCGAGGAGAGCGAAAACTTGATTAGATACAGGCGGGATGGAGTGGAGAGGATAATCAAAAACAACGGGGAAAAGCTTAAGGTTTTTCCGGCTCCGGCAACTGGCTACGGCGTGAAGCTCCTCATGGTAAAGTTCAATGAGCCTTTGGTTGTCCCTCCCCACGATTCTTTAACCGGTTTTATTGAGGCTCCGATAGAGATAGATGTTAAAGTCGGTGAGCTGAGCGTAGATCACTTCATAGTAGGGAAGGAGAAGTACGCTCTCTACGGCAGCCTGGAGGCGGGTGTAATCTGTCGTTATCATGTTAGTCCCTTCTACACGAAGGACCCCAGCGCGATAGGAGTGGCAAAGCTCATTGTTTCAAACCCATCGTCCGAATGGAAGTCCCTCGAGAGGATCGTAATCCCGATAGGGGGGACATCCATGTACTACGAGAGCACAAAGGCCTACTATCCCCTGCTGGTTGTCACGATAAAGGACCACAGCCCTGAGGTCAACAACACTGGAAAGGCTCCCAAAGAGGGGTTAAACATGGTAGGAGAAGGACTATCGCTTCCAAACTTCCTTATGAGGTGGTGAGGATGAACACAACGCTAAACTCAACCTCCTTCTGGGAGCAGGGTCTTCTCGGGGAGAAGCTAGTTCTCAATATAACCGCAGGTGCAATCGCAAAGGCCGTTCTAATACTTATTATTGGTCTTCTAATAGCAAAGCTTCTCAGGAGGTACCTCCTCAACCTGTCCAGAAGCACCAAGTACGTGTGGGTAATCAACGAGGACACAGCCTTAACGTTGCACAACTTAATAGTGGTTATAGCGGTTGTTTACAGCCTTGACGCCCTGGGAGTGCTCTCCTATGAAATTGCCGGGACGAGCATAAGTAACCTGTTAACAGCCTTTCTGGTGTTTTACTTCTCCTATCTTCTCGCCAAGAAGTCAAAGGACTATATGATAATGAGTTCTCCTCGCGAGAAGCTCCCGGAAGTCCAGATTAAGGCGAAGCTCTTCTACTATCTAATAGTCACGTTAGCATTTTTCATAGCCCTCAACATAGCGGGCTTCACCGGCAGGTTGACGACGCTTTTAGCTGCGGCGGGAATAACGGGTATCGTCCTCGGTTTCTCGGCACAAACTGTCGTTTCAAACTTCATCTCGGGCATATTTATGTACTTCGATAAGCCCCTTAAGATAGGCGACCCCGTGGAAGTTGCTGGCTATTCAGGGATTGTCCACGACATCAGAATCCTCTCCACTAGAATAAGGACGTGGGACGGCCTTCTCGTAAGGATTCCAAACGAGAAGCTCTTCAATAGCGAGATAAAGAACCTCCAGAAGTATCCGGCGAGGAGGGTTGACATAACCGTCGGCATAGCCTACAAAGAAGACGCCCAAAGCGTCATAGACCTCATAAGGAAGACCCTCGACGAGATGCCCTACGTCCTTGCGGAGCCGGAGCCAACGGTCTTCGTGGACAGCCTCGGGGACAACAGTGTCAACATAGCCATTAGGGCATGGGCACCGAGTGAAAAGTGGTTCGACGTGAGGACCCAGATAGTCCAGAGGGTAAAGAAGGTGCTCGACGAGGCTGGGATCGAGATACCGTTCCCGCAGAGGGTCAACTGGTTCGCGGAGGAGCTGAGGGTAAGGGTAGAAGGAGGGCAGCAAAAATAAAAAGAGACAAAAAGTTTACTTCCTTCTCTTTGTTGCCCTCGCAAGTAGCGCAAGCAATACAATGAGGGCAGGCCCACAGGTGCCTTCCGAGGGAATTTGGGACTCCTTTGTAGCGGAGGTTTCAGAAGTTTCAGTCTTTTCGGAACTCATTGTTTCAGTCTCTGAGGGCGTCTCGGTGGGTGCTTCAGCGACTACCACACTCATCCTCTTTGAATCTCCCCCTCCTCCGTTATCCCTTACCGTGAGGATTACCGTGTAGTTACCGGGTTTTTCAAAGGCGTGAGATGGTTCCTTCTCTGTCGAAGTGCTCCCATCCCCGAAGTCCCACTGCCAGCTCACAATGTTGCCATCGGAATCGTGAGACTTATCTACGAAGCTGACTTGTTCGCCGGCCTTTGGGCTCTTAGGGAAAATTGTGAAGTCTGCGGTTGGTGGTATGTTGGCCGGAAGTACGAGGACTGTTTCGCTGTGACTTCCCTTCATGCCCCTGTCATCTGTGACTGTAAGAACCACAGTATACGTTCCTGAAGAGTTGTAGCTGTGGCTTGGATCTCTCTCCGTTGAGGTGCTCCCGTCCCCAAAATCCCAGAGCCAGGCAATCACACTACCATCAGGGTCGTTTGAGCTGTCTCTGAAGCTAACTGGCTCTCCAGCCTTAACTTCGCTTGGAAAGTATGAAAAGGATGCCCTTGGCTCGTCATTATGCAGAACCCTCAAGCTTACGTCGCACGTTGATTTGGAGTTCCACTCATCGTAAACGCTCAGCGTGGCAACATAAGTTCCTTCCTCCGTATAGGAGTGAGAAACCTCAGTCCCGTTACCCTCCATAAAGGCACCGTCTCCGAAGTCCATCTCCCAGTGAACGGTGTCGTTGTTGGGATCATCAAACTCCAGGTGGAACTCAACGTCGAGGGGTTCTTTCCCTTCTAAGGGAATGGCCGATAGTGAACACGTAGGGGGAGTGTTATTGGTGAGGAGTTCCATTAAGTTTACTTGGATAGGGAGAAGTAAATGATGGCGGATATCGTATATATATCTGGTAATTGTGATGGAACTCAGGGTTCTGCTCCGATAGTAGTCTCCTTTACTGGGAACGTAGAAGTCGAGAACGAGATGGCCGTCTTTGCTGTCGAAATAAATTACTCCCGTGGCGTTATACCTCTTATCCTCTTCATCAACCCTTCCGCGGTACTCTACCAGGACTTTGGTTTCTTCAGAGAATTTGACTTCATGCGTCTTTATTTTCTCGTTCCCATAATCCCCTTGGAAGGAGAAGCCCAATGTGACACCTGGCACTATGGTTCCACTCGCTTTAGTACTCACCGAAACACCGACTGAAAACGAGTTAGTGCCCCTCTTCCAGTTCATCGTTTTCATCGCTCTTTCATAAGATGCCTGTACGTCTGCAACCTCTATGGTGAACGTGGCAAGTTCGTTAGAGGCGTCATAATTCTTTAACTCGTAGACACTTGTGGGGTACGTGTTTATGTCTCCAACAACGTGTATTGGAGAATCATAGGGTCCAAAGCTCACCTCGGGAGGACCTTTTGGTATGGTTACGAGGATGTACTGTTGTTTCCCGTCTACCACGGCAAGTTCCGGAGGTGAGATTATTGGGAATTCGTAGACATCGTAATAGGTAGTTACCCGAACTGCACCATCTGCTCTGTCTGTCTTGAGCGTTAAGGTGGTCTTAGTTTCAAATGACTCTCCCATCTCACGCTGGTTTCTCCATCCCACACTCGTTCTAAGGTTTGTTTCAATGGAGGCAATGCCTGACATGCCTACAGAATTGCGGACTCCAAAGCTCAGCTTCACATCTGTAATGGCCTTGACTACAGTTTCTACGGCCTCTGTTTCTATGCTCGTGTACTTCGCGTAGAAGATTCCGTCCTCATTTATGACGTCAAAATCCGTCGGTGGGGCGTTTATTACCGCAATAATCTTCCTCTCCACAGCCATCTCACCCTTCCTCGGTGGGCCAACTTTTATGGAGTTTCCGTCCACGTCACCAACGGCCAGCCCCGCACCGTACTGAAATTCCGCGTTAAAGCTGCCTAAAACATCTCCCTGCATATTGTAGGTTTTAACGTCCCCATTCTGAGAGGCCCACACTATCTCATTAACGCCGTCACTGTTAACGTCCCCCACGGCAATCCTGTCACCCCCTCTGAAAAATATCGGGAAGTATGCTATCTCGCGGAACTCCGAGCCCCCCTTAGAGAGTGCGAAGATGTGTATCCCCATGGCTCTGCCATCGTTATCCTTGTCCTGTGTCGCGACTATCAGCTCATCAACCCCGTCCAGATTCACATCCCCCGCCGCAATCTCGTCCCTGTCGCTGAGGTCGAAATAATCTAGGGTAGAAAACCTCCACAGTATGTCACCATTCATTGTGTAAACTGTGATGATGTTCTCGCTGTGATCCCCATGAACGACCTCATCCACTCCGTTTCCATCGAAGTCTCCTGCCCCTATACCATCCTCATCCGAGAAGTCATCCACCCTGAATCTCTTCTCCGTGTCCAGGTTCTCGTTGAGGGCGTTTATCCAATCACTGCTCCTGTCTGCGAATATAACTTCATCCTTTCCGTCCCCATCAACGTCTCCGGTTGCGAGATCGTCACCGGCTTCGAAGTTCACGTCCCTCTTTGCCAGCTCCCTGCCCTCCATGTTAAAAACGTAGATGTCATCCGAACTCCTGTCTCCGTGTACTATCTCGTCCTTCCTGTCACCGTTAATGTCCCCAGCGGTTATCTCGTCCCACTTCTCGTAATCCTTGCTGAACCGATAGAGCCGACCGCCGCTCTCACTTTCGTACACCTGAAAATAATCTCCTCGGTGGCCTACTATAATCTCTTCGTTCTTTATGACCATGCCGTTTTCCCATATGGGGATGTCTCTCTGCGCCGCATTGACCGGATAAAACCAAATAACAAAGACTAGTAAAAGAGACATCAAAAGCAGGGTCATCCTTTTCATATGTTAACCCCCTCCGGATATTGAGCTTACGAAAACTCAGAAAAAACGAGTTTTCGTAAACTTGACTAGTGAATTTGTTTTTATTCTATAAATTCCTTTCTTAAATTCTTGTCAAGCTGTTGAAACTCTTATCATTCCGCAAGTTTATAATTTACGCGTTAAGACTTCTTTATCGGCATGTAGAAAAACTTCATCCTTTCATACGTGTGAGGACGCTTTACAGGTTTTTGGTAAAACCTTCATCGTAGGGATCGTTAGGGGAAAAGAGCGTATTTTTTTCCATGCTTCCAAGGTAGTAGAGGGTCCAAGTGCTCAATTAGGATCTTACCTTTCAGCCTGAGGTTTAAAAAAAGTATAAATACTGTTGATTCTAATCCTCCTTTAGGTGATTCCCCATGAAATTACCCAAGGTAAATCCATTGGAAGAAAATTACTTGTGTTTAAACAAAGATGAATTTGCGAAACTTTTGAGGCGAACCCTAGAAACTGACGGTGGAGGAGCCTTTTTCAAAGTCCTCGGAAAGGTTGAGGGAGTTCCCTACTATGCCACTGTACTCATAGACGACCAGAAGATTCTAGCAGTGGAAATGCAGAACGTGAAGAGTGGTGAAGCTCTCGTTGGTGAACCTGCCTTTAAAGTAATGAGGGAGATGATTGATAAGGGTCCAACCGTAGTTGATGCCTTTCCCCTCAGTGAGGTTGATGTCAAGATGTCTATTGTTGATAACATTGATATTTACAACTCAACCCCCAAGATTCCTCTCTCCGAGCTGTGTCCTTCCCTTGGCGGTGAACCCAGCTCCCTGACATCGGCTGTAGAATCGGACAGGCCGGTTTCTAAATCTCTGCCCTTAGAGGAGAAAGAATCAAAACCAAAGCCCAAACCAAAACCGAGAACGGAGTTCTCACTTGAGGTTCCGTCCCAACTGGAACCCTACTTTAGGGCATTTGGAAACAGGTTTGTAAAGTACGCTAAGTCGATTGGAATTGAACCATTGAAGGTAAAAATAGTTGCAAAAGAAGTCAGATATGCCCTCGGGGCCGGAAGCGGTGTTCATGCAACAATTGAAGTGGAAGGCTCTTCAAGTTCTCTACTGCCACCCGCTAGACTGCAGGAAAATCTCGAAAACTTTGCTTATAGAGAAGCTGCTGGGCTCTCGGAAGAACTCGGCAAAAGAGTTGTTGTAAGTAGCCTCACGCTAAAGCTTTAAGTTTTCTTTTCTATCAGCGCGTAGAAAAAACCTATTGTCCTGTGCTTGTGGGCCCAGGCCCTCATACTTCCTTCTAGAAAGCCTTCGTCGTAGGGCCCATCGAGTGAAATCAGCACGGCATCGTCATGCCTCTCCAAAAACCACCTCACAACCTCCTCATTCTCCTCGGGAAGCATCGAGCAGGTCGAGTAGAGAAGCTTTCCATTGGGCTTCAAGAGCCTCCATGCGCTCTCGATTAGCTTCCTCTGGAGCTCAACGACTTTGGGGATGTTCTTCTCACGGAGGCGCCACCTTAGTTCCGGGTTCTTGGCTATCGTCCCATCGCTTGTGCATGGTGCGTCGAGGAGGATCCTATCGGCAATTCCCTCTCCAAGGATTTTTTGCCTTCGTTGTTCATAAGCTCCGCCATGTGGGCGGTCTTTCCTCCAGGGGCAGCTGCTAAATCAACCACAGTTTCCCCTGGCTTTGGGTCAAGAACAAGGGAAGCAACGGCCGATGCCTCTTCTTGAGGAATAACCAATCCCTTATTGAAGAGCCACTCAAGGTTGAAGGGTGTCTAGAACTCTGATAACGGTTTCAACCCTTTCGCTCCTCTCGAAACGCAGGTTTTTGGAGCGGAAGTAGTTTTCAATCTTCTTGACACTTGTCTTAAGCCGATTAACCCTTATGCTTGTAGGTAAAGTCTCGTTTAAGCTTTTAAGGAGCTCCTTGGCCTTGTCATCGAGCAGGCTCTTCATTCTCGCTATGAACCACTCCGGAAAGAGATAGTCCCACTTCAGCATCTTCTCCTCGGAGTCAACCCTTGGGATGTAGTTGATAACCTGCGGAAGGAGCTCATAGTACGACCTCCTCCCCGCCCTGAAGGGCGAGGCTTTCAAAAGAAAAAAGTTAGGGTCGTTTTCGTTAATCCTGCTTTTACTTCCTCCCTGTGCCCGGTATGTGGGGGAAAATTAAGCCCGAATGGGCACAGGGTTTTGAAATGCTTAAAGTGTGGGTTTGAAGCCGACCGTGATGTGGTTGGGAGTTGGAATATTCGTTTAAAAGCCTTGAAGATGTGGGGAGTCCCCGTCCCCCCGAAAGCCCTCCAATGAAGATGGGAGGAGGGAAGCCTACCCGATACGAAATTAACACTCTACACAATTAACGGGCAGGCAGAACGGTCGAGAACCAAGGAAGAGACTCCAACGAGCTCTTCGATAACTTCATCGATGAGCCCAAGCCTCCGTTGAATCGAATAGAAAATTCCAGTAAGTTTTGAGTTTTCCCAGCCCTCAATTTTATACTTTGAGAAAGCCTTCCTCTTGGCCTGCTGGCTCGGCTTTATTGCCTCGCTTAGCATTACCCCTCGATGAGGCCATAGAGCTGTCTGTCGCTTAACTTTAGCTTCCCCATTTCAATCCCTCTCAAATCGGTAGATGTCAACTAAAATTCTCTCAAGCCTCTTTCGGTGGAAGAAGAACTGTGCGGGAATCTCAAAGGTAAGGGTTAACCGGTGGGTAATTTTGAAGCCATTGTCTCTTACAAAGATCCTAATAAACCTCCTAACCTCCTCTTTGGCGAGGTGGATGGAGTAGATAACATCACTGATCTCAAAAGCTTTGAATAGAAAAGGTCTGTCTGCTTTAGGGTTTTGGCTGCCAAAGGGGGGATTCATTATCACAGTGTCAACTCTAACCTCAAACTCATCTACAGATGTTCCTACAAACTCAATGTTCTTGATGTTTAGTGTTTCTGCATTCTCCATTGCTATCTCCAGAGCTTTTTTATCTTTCTCAACTGCATAAACCTTTTTAGCCCCCATTAGGCTGGCACCTATACTTAAAACTCCGGTACCAGCTCCGAGATCCGCTATAATTTTTCCTTCAATATCTCCCATTGAATGGGCTAACCAGAGCAGTTCCGCGGCAACGTCTCCTGGAGTCTTGTATTGCTCAAGCTCGGGTTTAGGCTCCTCAAAACCTCTCAAATTGGAGAGTATCATCGCAAGGTGCTTTTTCTTCATTCTACCACCTATGAACTTGCAATATAATGGAGAAGTTCCTCCCACGTCATGTTGAATTCAAGCCCTTCTATACCAAACATTGTGCCTGCAGTGGTTAATATAAACATTACCACAATCACACCTAGAAGGAACCCGAACTCTGCAGTGAAGGCCACAGCAATGGCTTCCCTTAGATTCAGCTTCAGCAATTTTAAAACTGCAAAAAGCACCAAAACTCCAAGAAAGAGGTCTATTCCAAGAGAGATTGCAACTCCTACAATGGATATTGCTAAGATCAAATAACTTCTCAGTTCTTTATATGTAAAAACCTCTAAGGCTGTTTTCAGAAAGAGGTAGTATAGGGCTACAAGGAGGAGGTAAATCCCGGCATCTACAAAGTTCATGATAGAAAATTAGAGAGAAAGCTTTATAAAGACTTTGGGAACTTGAGGCTTATTCCCATAGGTTCGTCCTGATCCCTCTTGCCTCCCATGATTTCATCGAACTCATAATCTTCCCTCAGTCCAAGTAGAATTTCAAGCTCCTTTGGAGTCAGCACGGGTTTTCTCCAATTCTCAACGTCATCTATCGGTACTCTGGGGCAGGCGACTACCACATAGGCATCGAAGTCAAAGCCTTCCAAGGCTTGGTAGCTTATGTGGTTCATCACTATTAGCTGGGCCTCTTTTCCATGCTCTCTTAGGAGTTTTACAATTTTTCTGGCCTCTCCAATTCTTAATTGGCCCTTTTTTGTACTTGTTATTACTCCGAACTTCTCTGCATCGTAGGCCTTGGCTATTTGAGCCCAGCGCTTTCTAATGAACCTCTCTGCTTCTCTGTCCATCCATACCGCATCGCCACTATAAGGGTTTATCGCCAAGGTCGGCTTCTTTGTGGCTAAAGCTACTCCAACCGGATGAAAATAGCCAGTCCCAATGAAAAGAACACCATTAGCTTCCACTTTTGCTGCAGAGAAGTTGCACCCCAAAACTTGGCCAGAGAAGGAAATTCTCCCATCACCTTTGCCCACTTTTACCTCAAACCCTTCATTTTCAAGGAATTCTTTTGCTTTATTTAAGTCTTTTATGTGCTGAACTGTCGTAACTAATGCTATCTTTTTTCCGAGCTTTTTTATTTCCTCCAGGTTTTCAGATAATGCTTTAACCACATCAACTTTTGCAAAGGCGGGAATGAAAATTGTTGGAACTTCGAGGTTAAGAAGCATGTATGAATGACCGAGATGGATTAGGGCATCGCATCCCAGCATCTTCGCCTCCCTGTCAGCCGGATCACAGGCACCGTAATTAACATCTCCGCTTATTAAGCTCTCTATGCCATGTTCCTCAAGAAAGTTAGCTAAAAACTGTGCCTCTCTCTTAAGACCTTCCGGGGTTTGAATTAAAACCCTCTTTGCATTTAGTTCCTTCAGCTTTTCCAAAACCTCTCTCTCGTGAAGTTCATACATGGCCTCACCATTCCCTTCAAAAACGAAATTCTTTTAAATGTTTACTCCCAACAATACCTCGAACTTCGAGGTATGGTGATGGAAATGAAAAAGATAATACCGCTCTTGGTATTTCTGATTATTAGCACTTCCATTGTCTCAGCTGAAAGACCCTATGATAAGGTCGCAGAAGCAACTTTTGAGGCATTAAAGAGTGGTGACTACCTCATTTTGCACCCTTACCTTGATGATGTGATGAAGACTGCTTTTAATGAAGAGAAGTTTAAAGCCTTTAGGGATGACCTGATTTCAAAATACGGAGAGCTTAAGAGCTACAGCTTCGTTAGAGAGGGGAAAGTTTCTGGATTCATCCTTGGGTATTATAATTTCGAATTTGAGAGGGCAGATGTTACCTTAAGGTTGGTCTTCAGAGAAGTAAATAGCGAATATCTGCTTTCAGGTATATGGATTGATGCGGTAAACTCAAAGGAAGGTATTCCACTAGGTGTTGCAGTGTTGTTTCCGGTCTTAGGAGGCTTCTTGGCTCTGTTGACATTCTACATACTGGGGTTTAGAAGGATAGGCGTTGCGGAGATCATTTTTGGTATCATATTGGTTGCAATAACTCTTGGGATTCAGCCTTTAATCCAGAATGCTCCATTTTTGGCAGTAGGTATAAAGTCGAACTCAGAGGTAATTGCAAAAGGAACAGGCTTTATGATCCTTACTGCAATATGGCTTGGTTTCGTTGCGGGATTTTTCCAAGAGAGTTTGAAATATGGGCTTTCAAAGGGCAAATACCTTAATGAAGCCCTTTTTATTGGCATTGGCTTCGGGCTTGGTGAGGCCATATTAGTTCCCGCTTTACAGGCAATCCAGCTCTCTGCATTAGGAGGAATCACCCCGAGGCTCACAACTGCTCTTGTTTCTATGCTTGAGCGCTACTTAGCAACACTCTTCCATGCTGGAACAACTGTGGTTTTAGCCTATTCATACAAGAACGGCTTTGGAAAGAAAGCCTTATTGAGTTTAAGCATCGTTCACGGTATTATTGATACATTCGCTGCCTACTATCAATTCAGAGCCTCTGCAATAGTTTTGGCCATAACATATGTGCTCCTATTGGCTGTTTCACTTTTCCTACTCCGGTATGGACTGCCAAAAGTGAAGGAGGAGAGGGAGGAAGATAGGATTGTTTGGTGACCCCAAAAAGAAGGCCTTGGAAAAATTCAGAAAAGAAATCAGGACGGGGATATATGCTTATTTGGTGCTTTCTTTCTTAAAAAAAGAGAAGACCCATGGGTATGCATTGAGGAAAACCCTTGAAGAACTTAGCAATGGAGAATTTGTGCCAAGTGAGAGCACTCTCTATGGAATCCTCAGGACCTTAGAGAAGTATAAGCTTATACGGGGGAAATGGATGGAAGTTGGAGGAAGAGCAAGGAAGTATTACGAGATAACTCAAACAGGAAAAGAAGTTCTTAAAGAGCTGAGAGAAGAGATTGAGCTCATGAAGAAGGTGCTTGAAAACAGCTTTTGAATTTTCTTTCATAAAATCTCTTTTAAACTTTCTAGGAATATTCCTATTGATGGATCAAAATGTTGAAGAGGCTTTTTCAACCAGTGAAAGCCAGGATGTCCATTCATTAGAGGCAATAGAAAAGTGGCGCCTTGAGAGAAAGAAGAACAAATTCGAAGTGAGGAAAAGGATCAGCTAGTCGATCCTCTCATCATCCTTCAGAGACGGGTTTGTTCATCACAGCATCTTTTTCACTTCTTCCACAGCTTTCTTTATGGGAACTGCTATCTGTTCTCCGCTTTCCATGTCTCTTATTGTAACTTTTCCTTCGGCGAGATCCTTCTTTCCAAGGATTATCACAACCTTTGTCCCTATACTATTGGCGTAGTTAAGTGCCTTGCTTAATTTTCTTCCCTGGATATCGTACTCTGCCCTGATCTTTGCCTTTCTCAGCATCTGGGTTATCTCTATCGCCTTCTTCTTTATTTCAAGTTCTTTTCCTATGTAAGCAATAAAAACATCGCTTCCAACTTTAAAATCTGGTAAAAGTCCTTTGCTCTCCAGTATTGGGATTAGTCTTTCTATTCCAATTGCAAAGCCAGTAGCTGGAGTTGGTTTTCCACCGAAGACCTCAATCAAGTTGTCATACCTTCCTCCACCGCCGATTGAACCAATGCCGAGCTCATTGGGGGCAATTGCTTCAAAGACTATGCTTGTATAGTAGTCAAATCCCCTGGCTATTCCAAAGTCTATCAATGCGTAGTCCTCAACGCCGTAGGCTTTTAGTAGTTCAAAAAGCTCCTCAATCTTCTCCAGCTCTTCCCTTGCGGTTTTACTTTCAAAAAGCTCGTAGGCTTTTGGTAGAACATCATCGGGCTTGCCCTTCAGTTCTATTAGAGCGAATACCTTTTCTATATCTTTTTCACTAAGTCCGAAGTCTTTAAGGTTCTCTATAAATTCTTCTTGCGTCATTTTGTCCTTTTTATCGATAAGTCTCATAAGTCCAATATCGTCTTTTACACCAAGCATTTTTGCAAATTTGTCCAAGAGAACTCTATCCCCTATGTTAACTGTGAACTCCTTCAAGCCAGTGTTGATGTAACTTTCTACGAGAAGAGCAATAACTTCAGCATCTGCTTCTATGTTTTGCGATCCAATGAGCTCAACTCCAGCTTGCCAGAACTCCCTTAGCCTTCCGCTCTGCGGTTCTTCGTAGCGGAACATGTTTGCTATGTAATACCATCTTATTGGTTTTGGAGCGGTTTGAAAAGAGTTCACAAAAAGTCTTGCAACGCTTGAAGTCAAATCTGGTCTGAGGGAGATATCTCTTCCTCCTTTGTCTTCAAAGGCATATAACTGTTCAACAACCTCTTCCCCGCTCCTCAACTCAAAGAGCTTTGTATACTCGAAGGTTGGTGTCAGTACTTCTTTGAATCCATAAGCCTCAAAAACTTCTCTTATTCTCTCAAATACGTATCTTCTTTTTGCCATATCCTCTGGAAGCAAATCTCTCGTCCCTTTAACGCGCTGAATTCTCTCCATTTCTCTCACCTACCAATTGAAATAAAAAGGAAGTTAAAAAGTTGTTGATGTCATGAGCTTTAGAAATATCCCTCCGACACCTTCCACCATCATTTGGCCTCCAATAGCCATGGTAAAGAGACCAATTATCCTGATAAACACACCAAGCGTCGTTTTGCTTATATTTTCAACTGCATAGAGGGTTATTATCATTATGAGGGCTGTGGTCAATATGGCTATTATAATGGCCAGAGCGGAGATTTCTATGCCGTATTCTGCTGTTAGCGTTATTGCGGTTGTAATTGCTGCTGGACCGGCTATTAGAGGTGTAGCAACTGGAACGGCAGCTAAGGCCAGGATATTCTTCTCTTTCTTTAGGGTTACCATCCCACCGCCTTCAAGTGCCTCAAGACCTATCTTGAAGAGCACGAAACCTCCGGCAACCTTTAGGGCATTTAAATCTATGTGGAATATCTCCTGCAGTATTATCTTCCCAGCCATAGCGAATAGAATTAAGAGAAGGAATCCTATGAAGTTAGCCCTCACTATGAGCTGTTTTATGTCCTCTATGTGAAAGTCTTCCCTAAGTAGGCTAACCAAGAGTATTTTATCGCTTGGATCAATCATAATTATCATGAGCAATGCAGAGCTGAGAACTTCAGCTATCATATGCCTCGAAAGGTTTTCAAGAGATGTTGTTTATAAAGTTATGCGATGATGAAACCGGCACTAGATGATCGATGATTAACACTCGGTTGTCTGAGCATAGTAATGTCAGGATAAGGTTTCTGATTATATAACCTGGGAACTATTTAGTATATAGCTTTAAAAAGTCTGGAGTGTCAGTTTGTAAGGGGTTGCTATGGGGCTCGAGGAAATTGTGGAGTCTTTGGGAGGAGAGATTATTAACGTGGGAAAACCTGTGAAGACTGTGACCCAGGCGGTGAAGGCTACAAAAGCCTCCCCAAGGCAGATAATAAAATCCCTCGTGCTGATATCTGAAAAAGGGCCAATACTAGCAATAGTGGATGGTGAATCAAAAGTTAGCCTTGAAAAAATTAAGCAGCACTTTGGAGAAGTTAGGTTAGCCACTCCGGAAGAGGTTAAGGAGATAACCGGTTTTGAAGTTGGCGGAGTTCCCCCCGTGGGAATTGGGATTAAAACAATTGTGGATCCCAGGGTTCTTGAAAATGAGTTTGTGATTGGTGGGGGTGGAAGAATAGACAAACTCTGCAAACTTAGTCCAAAAAGGATAGTCGAGTATCAGAAAGCCGAAATAATCGAGATTAGAGAATAATCACGGCAATGTGTCAGAAACTTAAACTTAACTTTCTCTTCTTATCCTGACAGTATTATGCTCAGGATACTGTCAGGATGAGCAGTGGGGCGTTAGGCTTAAGTTACTGACAATACTTCAGAAAAAGAAGGGGGAACATGAAGGCTGAAACCATAATATACTGCTTGTTTTCAGCCTTAAAACCCTTTCGCCGCAACAAGACATTAGAAAAGAAAATCAGGGCAGCAGAATTATACTTGAGAGGCCTCACCTACACAACTCGCAGAAATCTTGGAAATCAGCCACACAACAGTCTGGGAGACAGTCCAAAAACTCGTAGAATCCGTTTACACGCCGAAAATCCTCGCAGTGAGGAAACAAAGAAATTTTATTGCAGTTGACGAGACAGTGATAAAAATCAATGGGAAGAAGAGATTTCTCTGGGCGGCAATTGACGTTGAAAGCAGCTCGCAGTCTGGATTACAAGCACCAGGAACTATTGGATTGCCAGAGATTTCCTTCTGGTTGTTTTAAAATCCTGTGAGGGGCGGCCAGTTTTTCTGGTTGATGGTGGGCCTTGGTACGAGTCTGCTTTTAAGTCCCTGGGGCTGGATTTTGTTCATGCAGCTTTCGGACCG
>Ga0190315_1000158_pt1 | contig 42404 bp, 46 predicted proteins | sample 48701101_MG_FD_161673 | JGI IMG/M metagenome (GOLD analysis project Ga0190315, IMG submission 161673) | Hydrothermal vent sediment bacterial communities from Southern Trench, Guaymas Basin, Mexico - 4870-11-0-1_MG | ecosystem: Environmental > Aquatic > Marine > Hydrothermal vents > Sediment ...
GACACGGCTCCCGATTTCGAAGCTGTAACCACCAAAGGAAAAATCAAATTATCAGAGTATGCCAAAGACAAGTGGATCGTACTCTTTTCGCACCCGGCTGATTTCACACCGGTTTGTACCACCGAGATGAGTGGTTTTGCCCAACGCAGAGCTGAATTTGACGCCCTGAACACCGAATTGATCGGTTTAAGTATTGACAGCGTGTTCTCGCACTTGGCATGGGTAAACAATGTTAGGGAAAATACGGGTGTTTATTTCGATTTCCCCATCATTGCCGACATCGACATGAATGTATCTAAACTTTATGGCATGCTGCAGCCGAACGAAAGTACGACGCACGCCGTACGTGCCGTCTTTTTCATCGACCCGAGTAAAAAGATCCGTTTGATCATGTACTACCCGCTGAACGTAGGCCGTAACATGGACGAAATCCTGCGTGTTTTAAACGCTTTGCAAACATCAGATAAATATGGTGTGGCTATGCCGCTGAACTGGAAAGAAGGGGATAACGTGATTGTGCCTCCTCCGACAAACCTCGACGAAATGCAAGAGCGCATCGACGGCGATTACGAAGAGAAAGTTGATTTCTACCTGGTAAAAAAGAAACTCAACAATTAATTGAGCGTTAATTGAATTGTAAGGAAGAGGGGCTTTTTGAGCTCCTCTTTTTTTTATCCCGTTGTTCTTAATTTACTATTTTTGCCGCCATGGAAAAAAAGGCAATTGTATTAAGCGGCATACGCCCCACAGGCAACCTGCACCTCGGTAATTATTTCGGTGCGGTAAAGAATTTTGTGAAGATGCAGGACACCAACGAGTGTTTCTTTTTCATAGCTGACTACCATATGCTGACCACCCATCCTAATCCGAAGGATCTGCAGGGGAATGTACGACAAGTAGTTATTGAGTATCTGGCAGCAGGTCTCGATCCCGAAAAAGCGACCATTTACTTGCAAAGCGACTTGCCCGAAACAGCCGAATTGTATCTTTTCCTGAATATGAATGCTTACAAGGGTGAGCTGGAAAGGGTGACCACTTTTAAAGAAAAAGCCCGCAAGCAACCCGACAACATCAATGCCGGTTTGCTAACTTATCCCACACTGATGGCTGCTGACATTCTTATTCACAGGTCACATCTGGTGCCGGTTGGTAAAGATCAGGAGCAGCACCTTGAGATGACCCGCACCTTTGCCCGTCGTTTCAACCGGATGTACAAAACAGACTTTTTCCCCATACCGCGGGCCTTTAACTTTAGCGATAAACTGGTAAAAATTCCGGGACTGGACGGCTCTGGTAAGATGGGCAAATCGGAAGGTGAAGGCAATGCCGTATTCCTTGCCGAAGATCCGGCGTCCATCCGCAAGAAAGTAATGCGGGCGGTTACGGATGCCGGCCCGACAGAAATGAACCAGACCAAACCGGAACCTATTCAGAACCTGTTTGACCTGATGGCCGTGGTTTCAAAACCGGATACGGTTGAATATTTCGATGATCAGTACAACAAATGCACGATCCGATACGGCGATCTGAAGAAACAGCTGGCCGAAGACATTATTGCGTTCACCGGACCATTCCGTGAGCGGATCATAGAACTTACTGCTGATACAGATTATGTAAATAACGTCATTGAAATGGGTGCCGAAAAGGCCAGGGCCAGCGGTGTTCCCACGGTGAGGGGCGTACGCGAAATTATCGGTTTCAGAAAAATTTATTAATTCCCGCTTCAGGCGTCCTCGGCTGAAAAACGAAAAAAATTAACAACATTTCAAGTAAAACGCTTGAAACAGAAATATGCTTGAAAAAAAAGAGAACAGCCTGAAACATCAGCCGGAAAGAGCCGTCCTTGTCGGCCTGATCACGGCAGATATTGACAGAAAGAAAGCCGAAGAATATCTGGACGAACTGGCTTTTTTGGTACAGACGGCAGGAGGTGTGGTTGAAACACGTTTTCTACAGGCATTGTCCACTGCAAATTCCAAAACCTTTGTTGGGAGCGGCAAGCTGGAAGAAATCAGGCAGTATGTAAAAGCGGCTGAAATTGACCTGGTGGTGTTTGATGATGAGCTGGGGCCTTCCCAGATCCGTAACCTGGAAAAAATGCTCGAATGTAAAATACTTGACCGCACCAACCTGATTCTTGACATTTTTGCCAAACGGGCTCAGACAGCCCATGCCAAAGTGCAGGTGGAGCTGGCTCAATATCAGTATTTATTACCCCGACTAACGCGTATGTGGACGCACCTTGAACGGCAACGGGGAGGTATCGGCCTGCGCGGACCGGGAGAGACTGAAATTGAAACCGACCGCCGGATCATCCGTGATAAAATTGCCCTGCTCAAAAAGAAACTGGTACAAATCGATAAACAAAAAGCCACACAGCGTAAAAACAGAGGAAAACTGGTACGGGTGGCGCTTGTAGGTTACACCAATGTTGGGAAATCCACTTTGATGAATCTCATCAGTAAATCCGATATTTTTGCCGAAAACAAACTGTTTGCTACGCTTGATACAACCGTCAGAAAAGTGGTGATTGAAAACCTGCCGTTTTTACTTTCAGATACGGTTGGGTTTATCCGTAAACTTCCGCACGGTCTGGTGGAATCATTCAAATCAACTCTTGACGAAGTGCGCGAATCGGACATCCTTGTGCATGTGGTCGATATCTCCCATCCCGAATTCGAAGACCAGATAAAAACCGTTAACGAAACGTTGGCTGAAATCGGTGCTGCCGACAAACCGGTCATCATGGCGTTCAACAAAGTAGATGCTTATACGTTCGTCGAAAAAGAGGAAGACGATCTGACTCCGGTTACCAAAGAAAATATTAGCCTGGAAGAACTAAAAACAAGCTGGATGGCGAAAGACAACCATCCGTGCATCTTCCTGTCGGCCAAAACCAGAGAAAATTTTGACGCTTTTAAAAACCTGCTTTACAAACATGTTCGTGAAGTACATGTGATCAGGTACCCGTATAACGACTTTTTGTATTAAACATATGACCATGATATTTATCTGGATATTCTTATTTCTGTTAGCGGCTTTACTGGTATTGTTCCTGATGATCACAAAATCATTTAAAAATCCGGTGAGGCAGCACGACAAAACCCCGGACGATTTTGATATTCCATTCGAAGAAATACATATTCCGGCAACCAATAATACAACCCTTAATGGCTGGTGGATCCCCGGTAAAAAAACAGCACCTACCATTATTCTGATTCATGGCTGGGGAAGAAATGCCAGCAGAATGATGCCATATATCCGAAATTTACATGAAACTGGATATAATCTGATTGCTTTCGATTCAAGAAACCACGGCAGCAGCGACAAGGACGATTTCTCCACGATGCTGAAATTTTCAGAAGACATCCGGTCGGTGATTGATTATGGTCTTGAAAAAGGTCTTATCCATAACGACCGTTTAGGCCTTATAGGGCTTTCCATTGGGGGAGCAGCTTCCATTCATGCAGCGGCACACGATGAGCGTATCAGGGCCGTTATCACCGTCGGCGCTTTTGCCAACCCCGAAGAAGTTATGGTGAAACAACTTAAGGACCATCACATTCCTTCACCATTCATTTGGCTGACACTCCGCTACCTGGAGAATAAGGTCGGTTTTAAGTTTTCCGATATTGCTCCCTGTAAGCATATCCGGAAATCCCGCGCTTCTATCCTGTTGATCCACGGTAAAAATGATGTAACCGTACCTTTCGAACAGGCAGAAAAACTGTACCGTGCAGGAATTGATGATAAAGTTCATCTATGGAGTCTGCCCGGCAGAGGGCATTCGGATTGCCATCACGAAAATGGATTCTGGGATAAGGTCAATTCTTTTCTGGAACGAAATCTTTCCGTCTGAGATTAACAACAGCGTCAACGTAAAGATAATTCAATTAAATTAGCGCTTCAACTACTGCATAACCATGAAAAGGCTCCATTTACTGTTATTATCGGTCTTGAGCGGACTTTTATTTGCAGCTTCGTGGCCTGAACACGGCCTGGCACCACTGATTTTTGTTGCCTTCGTCCCTCTGTTATTCATTCAGCAATACCTGGGTGACACGAAAAAAAAAGGCATGTTTTGGTATGCATGGCTTTCGTTTTTTATCTGGAACGCTTTAACTACCTGGTGGATCTGGTATTCAACCGATGTAGGATCGATATTGGCCATTGCTTTGAACTCTCTTTTTGTTGCGGTAGTTTTTTATCTTTTCCACCGGAGTAAAATATGGTTCTCGCAAAACCGCACTGGTTTTTTCATTCTTTTATTTTATTGGATCAGCTGGGAATATTTTCACATGAACTGGGAACTAACCTGGTCATGGCTGAACCTCGGCAATGTGTTTGCTTCCACACCGAAATGGATCCAGTGGTACGAATACACAGGAACAATGGGCGGCACTGCCTGGGTAATTATAATAAATATTGTGGCTTACCATATTCTCGAGATGGGGTTTAAGCAGAAAAGCGGCATACAGCTGAATGTACACCGTGTTTCACTTGTCCTTCTGATGTTTGTTCCTATCGTTATTTCGTTTATAATGTATGACACTTACCACGAGCAGGAAGACCCGGTGGAAGTGGTTGTAGTACAACCCAACACAGACCCTTACAACGAGCAATACGATAAGGATCCGATGGCATTGCTGGAGAAAAACCTGGCACTGGCTGATCGGAAAGTGACCGAAACCACCGACTTTCTGGTGTTTCCCGAATCAACATTGTACGGTGGAAGCAACACTATCTGGGAAAGCCATATAGAGTGGTCGCCACTCATCCGCAGACTCAAACAATATGCAGCAGAACATCCGCAGTTATCCATTGTAATAGGTGCCTCTACCTACCGGGAAATTAAAAAAAGCGAGAAGCGAAGCCATGCTGCCCGACGGTTTTCCAATAGTGATAATTATTATTACGCATACAATACAGCCCTTTTAATTGATACAGCTTCCCCAATACAACTCTACCACAAATCGAAACTCACTCCGGGCGTTGAAAATATGCCTTCGTGGGGAATCTTAAAACCGCTTGAAAATCTGGCCATTGATTTAGGGGGTACTGTAGGCTCGCTGGGAACCGACAACGAAATTTTTGTTTTGACGGACCAGCAAAACCGTAAAATAGCATCTGTTATATGTTACGAATCAGTTTATGGCGAATTTGTAGCACATGCTATCAACGAGGGAGCCGGTCTCGTCTTTGTGATTACCAACGACGGATGGTGGGGCAACACCCCCGGCCACCGGCAGCACTTCCTGTTTTCAGTACTGAGAGCCATTGAAACACGCAGAAGTATTGCCCGGTCGGCAAATACCGGAATTTCGGCATTTATCAATCAACGCGGTGATGTCTTTCAAAAAACAGCATATTGGAAACCTGCGGTGATCAGTCAGCAGATCAATATTAACGACAAATTGACATATTATGTTAAAAATGGTGACTATATTGCCCGTGTGTCTGTATTTATCAGCATTTCCCTCCTGTTAATCTCTATTGTAAATGGTATTCTCAAAAGAAACAAAAGCCTGGTTTAATTTTTGATATGTATAATTTAGTTTGTTAATAACCGTTAACAAAACGAGGTGAAAATTAAATTATACATAATTTTGCAGGTATCATGGAAGACGAAAAATTCAGACACGATTTAGACGAACTCTTCAGGCTGTTTAAAAAGCTGGTGGAGGAGAAGTCGATGGACGATATTCCGGGTGTTGACAAGCAGATGCTGCAGCAGTTTCAGTTCTTTTTTAATAATTACGAGGAAATGAAAGACCAGATAGCTTACCAGTTACAGGGGCAGTTTGGTGAGCCCGTAAAAGAAATGGTACGGACACTGGTAAAACAACTTCGGGAAGAGCTGGGAGAAGAGTTTGATTTTATTGAAGCCGAAGAAGAAATACCGGTTGTTGAAATTGACTCTTCCGAAAGCGATATTGAAAAAATTGATAAAATGCTGAAAGACCCGAATCTTACGGCCGAGCAAATAGATGAATTGCTGGACAGAAGGGCGCAACTTACCAAACCGTAACAACTATAACTGAAACCCCTGTCGCAACCTATGGCTTTTTCACTTAAAAATTACCTGAAAAACTATCTTAAAAAGAAAAAACCGTTCAGTATTTTCACCGACGTTATCTTTATTGTCTTTATCATCCTGCTGATTATTCCGGGAACACGGAAGGAGGTTTCTTCGTGGCTTACAAGAATTACGGCCTTACCCCCATCTGAATTATCCGCCGGCAGCCGGTTTCAAATTAGTGATGAAGCGCGCAGTTGGCAGGTATATGATATACAAGGGAATGTAGTAATGCTGGACGAATTGCTGGACAAACCTGTATTTCTGAACTTCTGGGCAACCTGGTGTCCACCCTGTATCGGTGAACTTCCCGGGATTAAAGAATTATACGAAACATATAAAGATGAAGTCCATTTTGTTTTGGTAACCAGTGAGCAGCCTGATAAAGTAAAGGATTTCGCCGGCAAGCATGAGTATAACAACCTTCCTTTTTATTTTAGCAGGAACGCCCCATTTGATTTTGCTTCGGAAAGTATCCCCGCCACATTTGTTATTGGCAGGGACGGGAAGGTAGTTATCAGTAAAAAAGGAGCTGCCAGGTGGAACTCGGGGAAAATGGAACGAATACTTGATGAATTGCTGAAGAAATAGTTCGGTATTTTGTCATTTCAAATACTATCTTTGCGCACGGAACAGGAATAAAATATAAACACGATGAAACGAACGTATCTTTTTTTTATAACCGTACTTTTAGCTCTTACCAGTTTTGATTCATTCTCTCAAGTGATCAGCGAAAGTGCCAAGCGAAAGTTCACCGTAGGTGTTGATATATTTAACGACATCTGGATGTATAGCAAGGAAGAGCCGTTTATGGATGAGTCTTTTAAATTAAGAACCATTCAGCAAGGGGCTACCGGATTTATGCAATACAACATGCAGATCGGAAAAAAAGAACTGGCTTCTTTTGCTATCGGGCTGGGTATAAGGAATCACAACATGTACTCCAATTCGCTTATTGATGATATTAAAGATGATACGATAAAATTTGTTTCCATACCAAGAGATGTGGAGTACAGAAAAGCCAAAATCAATCTTACATATATTGATTTGCCCGTTGAAATAAAGCTGAGATGGAAGAACGGCCTTAAGATCGTCCCGGGCTTTAAAGTAGGTTATTTGATCGACAGCAAGCAAAAATATAAAGGTGATCGCTATGACGAACAGATTATGGTGAAAGAAAAAACAAAAACGATACGCCAGCTTCAAAAATGGTCATACGGAGCAACTTTCCGAATTGGATATAAATTTGTTACCCTGTATGGCTATTACCAGATCTCTGATATATTTGAAAAAGGGAAAGGTCCTGCAATGGCACCAGTTTCAATGGGACTGACAATTACACCTTTTTAATAAAACACCTTGTTCTTATTAAAAAATAACAATCCCGGATTTTATACCGGGATAGGGGAACTATTATTGGTGGTAAACCACATCTAAAATCACTTCACCGGTTATTCCCAGGCTTCTTTTATCAAGATGCTCCATATTGTCTTTCGTTGTATGCCAGTATTCGAAAAAACTTCTGTTTGAAGAAGCCGGATCAAGATGTATGATGTCAATCGAAGGTATCCGGGCATATCTGTTCACGTACACATGGTCATCGTTGATGGCTGTGCCTTCTTCGTCTAAAAAATAATCACGATAGCCCAGACCGTAAGCCCGTTCCCAAACCATATCAACCACAAACTGTGCATACTGGAGTGAAAAATATTCTTTTTTGAACTTCGGATCAGTGACCCCCACCATATCCAGCAAGATGCCAAATGAAGCTTCATACCCCAAAACATGCGGATTTTTCGACCAGTATTGCGAGCCCAGCCCCCAGTATTCGTCATTATACAATTCCAGGTCTGTAGGTGGTCCCCAATCTTCAAGATCGAACAATACAATATCCACACCTGCATCCGGGTGTTGCTGACTGAAATGCCGGGCTGCTTCCAGTAATACGCCCACACCACTGGCGCCATCGTTGGCAGCATCAATGGGAGTGCGGTGTTTTGAAGGATCGGGATCATGGTCGGCAAAGGGGCGCGAATCCCAGTGCGACATCAGCAGAATCCTGTGCTTCTGTTCAGGCTGAAACGAAGCAATGATATTTTTTCCGTTTCGTGTCACGTTATCATATGTTCTGGCTTTGAATTTCTGAACGATTACGGTGTCGCTGTACTGCTTAAATTTTTCAACCAGCCAGCCGGCACATTGGTTGTGGGCTTCTGTTCCTGGCACCCGCGGACCGAAAGCCACCTGTTTTTCCACAAAATAATAAGCCGAATCAGCATTAAACAGGGGAACATGTACAGTTTTTCTAACTTTTTCGGTTTTATGTGATTGTGTTGCTTTATGACTTTGGTCACAAGAAGTACCCGCCAGGGCAAACACAATAATGACCAACGCTGCAATAAGTCTTAAATTCATGAGATTGATTTTGAATGGTCAAAAGTAGTTAAAATGTCCTGTTCGGATGCCTGTACTTTGAAAAGTAATTTTGGATATTATTCTCCAAAATCACCAAAGAAAACCGTTTCATTTAAAGGTCTTCGCTCTCTTTGTTCTATTTCAGACTTGTACATATCTTCCGGAAGGTCTTCTGCATTACCGTAATATCCAAAGGCCGTAACTGACGCAGCCTGATAATCATCCGGAATATGAAGCTCTGCAGCTGCTTTCACCGGATCGAAGCCGCTCATTTGATGAGCGTAGATTCCGTGGTTCATGGCTTCGAGGCTCATAAAAGCCACCGCCTGCCCCAGGTCGTATTTAAACATAACGTTTTGTTTCCCGTTCAGGGTAAATGTTTTCTTTGCCAGGTTAACAACCAGCATGGGTGCTTTTCCGGCCCATTTTTGATTCCATTCCACAAGCGATCCCAGGATCTTTTTATACGTTTCATCACCTTTCAGCCCGACAATGAAACGCCACGGCTGTTCGTTAAATGCTGACGGCGCCCACCGGGCTGCTTCCAGCATGCTATTTACTCTTTCTTTGTCTATGGGTTTTTCGTCAAATGCTCTCGGACTCCAGCGTTGTTCGATCAGTATATTGACAGGGTATTTGTTCAGAATTGGTTTTCTCATGATAGTTATTTTGAAAGGATTAATTTTTTTGTTGTCACTACCGAACAGTTTTGTAAAATGACTATATAAATTCCCGGGGGAAGTGATGCTCCGTTCCATTCGTATACATATTGTCCGGCGTTCAGCTTACCGGAAGCTACCGTAGACACCAATTTTCCGGATAGATCCCTGATAGAGAGCACAACATCGGATGGCCTGTCTAATAAAAATGAAATATTTGTTTCTTCACTGACCGGGTTTGGGTTTATCCTTAAATCCAGCAGGGACGGTAGATTTTTTTCTTCCACCATGCTCAAACATTCATGTGCCGTTACGTATTTTAACTGCCAATGGTTGTTTACCTGTTCTTCCCATATATTGATAAAATACTGGTTGCAACCGATTACTTTCCCGCTGATTATTTTGGGATAACGTACTAAATTATCAGATTTGGAGACATTTTGATAATCTTCAAAAAGTGCCCATACTCCGTAATAAAAAGGTGATGTATAAATATCTGTTGAATCTGCATGCGTGTAAACAATACTACAAATTCCAACGTCAAACCACCTGGTGACCGGAATAATTCCGGAATAAAATTTTGGATAAAAAGGTTCGTTGCGGTCGAATTCCGGTATGTACGTTAAATTGTCCTGGAGATCATAGTGAACCACATGCCAGCTTGTGTCATTAAAATAATCCCAGGAGAGTATTTCCGGTGGACCGATGCCGGTGCAAAAAGAAAGATTCAGACACTGGGAGCCTGTAAAAAGAACTTCCGGTTCGAGCCATCCGTTTTGTTGATTATATTTTCGCACCATGATCCGGGAGCTGTCATTCACCTCTTTTATCCATGCTACAGCAGGAACATCGTACCCCATCCAATCATCATCAGCTTGTATAACAGACGGGAAAGTGCAGTTACCGGAGTCGATCACAACAACTTCTTCTATAATATGCGTGTAAATATTCAATTTTGCATGCATAATCCTGTTTTGCTCCATCCAGACAATTCTTCCGAAATTATTGCAAAGCAGATTCGTTTTTTCTTCTGTTGATTCTGTCAGCGCACGGGGTTCGGTAAAGCCGTTTTCGTTGTATACACGATAAAAAATATTGTTATAACCTTCCTCGTCAGATTCATAAAAAACATAAAACAATGTATCGCCCGATTGGTAATAACTTGTCTCAATCAGTTGTGGGTTTGTGTAATGGACTCCGTTAGTGGTCATGAAAATGTGTGGTTCGTCTGTCTGGTAAAAGTTTTTGTAGTAAATAGCCGTTGAAAGCGTGTCTGGTGATTTCTCCCAGAACATATAGTAATCCGGTTCTTCTAAGGATACATACCTGATCACAGGATTTGTATTATCAGATAACGAATCGGTTATAGCAACCGGATTGCTCCAGTAATCCCACTGACAAAATAACGGACTGGTAATTAAAAAGAAAAGGACAAGAACAGATAAAATCACTTTCGGCAGGTAGGTTTTCATGTTTGGAAGGTTTATGTTACATGCTAAGGTACAAAAGTTCGGTATGCTGGAATAAGTTTTTCTGGTCATACTTTTCAGGTTCATTTAAAACCCCAACTGGTTTTTCAGCTCTTTGATGCGCGACTTACTGACCTGCACGCTGCTTCCGTCTTTGAGAATGACCACTGAACTGTCTTTCCCGTATTTTTCAATTTTCTGGATATTGTTAATGTTGACAATGTGCGACCGGTGTACCCGTACAAACGTATTTTCGGGCAAAGCTTTCTCAAGGTAGTTCATCGTCTCTTTTTTCAGAAATTTTCCTTTGGCTGTAATGATATCCACATAGTCATCCTGTGCTTCGATCCGAACAATTTCCGTTACCGGGATTACATCAATCTTACTGCCTGTCTTAACAAAAATGCGTTCTATTTCGCGTACATCTTCCTTCATCTTGCGGATGAAGTTTTCAGCTTTAGGCTCCGTTTTTTTCTGCTGTATCCGCTCACTTACTTTTTTAACTGCTCCGGCAAAACGCTGTTTCGAAAACGGTTTCATAATATAATCTACAGCATTTAGCTCGAAAGCTTTAATCGCAAATTGGTCGAAAGCCGTGGTAAAAATTATCTCGGGTACTTCGTCCAATAGTTCAATCATTTCGAAGCCCGTCAGTTTTGGCATCTGTATATCGAGAAAAACCAGGTCAGGTTTTTGTTCGTTAATGTTTTTTACGGCATCAAAACCATTATCGCATTCGCCGATCAGTTCAATATGGTCGTGATCTTTCAAAAAAGCTTTGATCAAATCCCTTGCGGGAGCTTCATCTTCAACTATAAGGGCACGCAATTTATTCATAGGAATTAATTTTTAGGGAGTTTCAATATAGCTTTAAATATTTTACCATCGGCTGCAGTCTCAAATAAATCATCGCGTTTATAGATTAACTGCAACCGCTTTTTTATGTTGAGCAGGCCAATGCCCTGGCCTTTCTTCTTCACAGCTTCGGGATCGTATTCGTTACGGATCTCCACAATAAAATAATGATCGTTGGAGGTGCATTTTAACTCAACCAGCACTTCTTCGGTGCTGTTGTACACGCCGTGTTTGATTGAATTTTCGATTAATGGTTGCAAAATCATATTCGGAATATCAAAATCATAGCAATCGTCCAAAATATCCGACCTGAAGTTCAGACGTTTTCCGAATCGTATCTTTTCAATATCCAGATACCTGTTCAGGTTCTCAATCTCCTCCCGCAGGCTGGCTTTTTCATCTTTATCATGGCTGAGCGAATAACGCAGAAAATCAGACAGTTTAACAATCATTTCCTGAGCTGCTTCGGGGTTTGTAATAGTCAGCGAGCTGATCGAATTCAGGCTGTTAAACAAAAAATGCGGGTTGATTTGTGATTTCAGGGCATTCAGTTCCGCTTCCTTCACCAGATTTTGTAATTCGGCTTCCACATTCAGTTTGTCCTGTAAGTCTTCGTAATAAATGATCACGTAATAGAAAAGAACAAAGAAGAGGTAAAAAAAGATGCCTGTGATAGTCCGCCACACCAAACTGTCATTTAAAAACTGTATGTATGATTCATCCAGGCCGTAAAAACTTCTCATAGTAAAATACGAGGTCACAAGCCAGGCTGCAATTATAACTACAGACAACATAAGATGATTTGTAACCAGATCAAAAGCCGATTTTTTTTCACGCAAACTAAACCTGATTACATACCAGAGATTGTATCCTAAAATGGCAAAAGTTGTATTGAATATAACAGCATCAGTAAGACTTATTCGCCACTCTATCTGGTATAAAAAAAGAATGATCCCGGTGTGGATACCGATAATAGCCAGCCATAAAACAAAAAAAGTGATGAGGTAATTTTTATTTTTAGCTATCGGGTTGTGCATATCGCTTCCTTATTCTTTTTATGATGCAGTTCGTTAAAAACTTTTCACTTCTACTCCGCCGAACATGATCATACCGGTAAGCAGCAACACTTTGTTTTCGGCTGCCCCTTCTGGTTTAACGGGCCGTTTATCGGAAATTTCTCCAAACAGCGAAACGGCATCCGATTTCACCTGCCAATCATCGGGAACGATGAGTTTTGTTCCACCGAACATAGTAAATATATCAATAACGCAGCCATCAGGTGATATCTGAGCAGATTTCAGGTTGATCTCGCGTCCGCCAAAAATGGCAGTTAATGTTCCTCCTTTAAAGTTTTGCGAATCGATGCGCAATACACCCCCGCCAAAAATAGCTATATCGCTTATATAATCGGTAGCTATCGAACCATCTTCGTTCCTGATTCTGGCTGCATGATGTCCTTGCTTTCTTCTTCTGCTGATAATGATCAATCCGACAGCTATCAAAGCTCCTGGCCAGAATACCTGGTGCAATCTTACAGTGGCTCCCATAAAACTGGGTACCCAGAAAAGAACGCCAAGCCCCATCAATATGTACCCGGTTGTGCGATGTTCAGGAGAAACAACCAGTATCAAACCGATAGCAATCAGGAATGTTTTCCAGTTCATAATATAGTGCCATAGCGGAAAGTCAATAAGATCAAATGTGCTGAGCATTAGTAATAATCCTGCTGCAATAAGTACAATGGCTGCTACCAGTTTTCTGTCGATTGACGATTTTCTTTCTTCCATTTCAATTCTCTTTACATGGTTCATAATGCAAAACTACGCTGCAACGCCACTAATGTAAATAAAAAATCGGTGAATGGCCGTGTTTGGTCGGTGAACAGGAAAGAGAAATAAATTCATTAACCTGATGTGGAGACAAATTGCTTTCCCACAGCCCCTAACCAGAAGTGCTGGTAAAAGACATCTGAAACCGACTGCTCATATTCATCGAACGATTTACACTTTTTTATACGGTTGAACACTTTATGCGGATCATCAAATGAATACCGCAGAAATCCCCACAATTCCTTCATCACACTGATGGCCTGCAAGCGGTCGTTCATCTTTTTCCTGTAAGCCAGATACAGATCCGTAACAAACTGTTGCACTTTTGTCTTACGGTCACCTTCGAAAATAATTGTTTTGATATCTCCCGGTAAAAACGGATCCATAAGCAATCCGCGGCCAATCATCCAGCGGTAGACTGTAGGGAATTGTTGCTGCAGGTGATGGATATCATCCACTGAAAAAATATCACCGTTGTAAGTAAGAGGAACTTCGCAGATATCGATACATTTCTTAAAAGTTGCTGTGTCTGCTTCTCCCTTGTATAGTTGTTTACCAATGCGGGCGTGGATAATTAATTCCGAAATATCAAATTTGTTGAATACGGGAATCAAATTAAAAATTTCATCAGCCGAATTGTACCCCAAACGGCACTTAACCGAAAACTTCAGCGGTAATTTTCCCTGCATACTTTCCAATATCTCCGTCACCATATCAGGATAAGGCAACATACCCGATCCTCTTTTTTTGTTAGCCACCCGCGGATAGGGGCATCCCAGGTTCCAGTTTACTTCATCAAAACCCTTTTCGGCACAATAAGCAGTAAAACGTATGATCTCATCTGCGTCCTTACTCAGGATTTGTGGTATTAAAGGGCTTTTGCCGTATCGGATTTCATTCAGTTCATCGGAACGTGTAACCAGATTTTTCTTTTTGTAAATACCCGTAAAGAACGGGGTGTATAGCTTATCAACTCCTGTAAAATGCTGTGTAAATATCGTTCTGAAAACGGTTCCTGTTATTCCCTGAAAAGGGGCCAGATAAATTTGAAGAGCCTCATCCATTAGGTGCAAAAATAAGAAAGCTATGGTTTGATACTGCCCTTAATATGTTCGGAATTGTAAAATGAGGTTTAATAATGCTGTTCCACTTTACCGGTAACGGTTGAAGCGCTGCTCGTAATCAGTGTGATTACACCGTCCTCATCAACCAGAAACATTTGCGGAATGCTGTTCACTTTATAGGTTTTGGCAACCGGTGAATCAAAACCTTTTAAATCGCTAAGATGGATAAAATTAAGATGATCATTTTCAATAGCATTCATCCAACTGCTCCTTTCCATATCCAGCGAAACACCGAGTATTTCAAACCCTTTTTGTTTGTATTCGTCAAGCAGGCTAACCAGTTCAGGATTTTCCTCCCGACAAAAAGAGCACCATGAAGCCCAGAATTGTAGGAGCACCAGTTTTCCCCTGTAGTCAGAAAGTGAATGAAGATTATTGTCAACTCCGGCTAAAGTAAAATCGGGCGCAATATTTCCAACTTCAACCCCTCCCGGCGTTTCGGACGAAGTGTCTTTTTTGCACGATACCAAACTAAGAATCAGGAACATGAACAGGAGGAGTATTGTTTGAGCTTTTATCATAGGTAATTTTCTTTTCATTAAACGAGCAGTCAATAAAAATAGTGCCTTTATAACAACTTAGACGAAGAAACTCTTCCTTACTTACAAGCAAATTAACACAGCCCGGTTTTAAAAAAAAATACCCAATAGCAATTGTTTTATCACATATTGTTCAAATATGCTAATTTTGCACGGTTTTGATCTTTAAAGAATAACATCAGATATGCAAATTACATCCAAAATAAGTGGCACGGGCAGTTACATTCCGACCATTATCAAAGATAATTCTGAATTTTTGCAGAACACTTTTTATGATGACAGGAAAACGCAACTCCCGCAAGGGAATGATGAGATCATACAAAAGTTTCTTGAGATCACAGGTATTGAATCAAGACGATATGCAAAAGAAGACATGTGTAATTCGGACATGGGAACAATTGCCGCACTACGTGCTCTGGAAGATGCCGGAATTGATGGTGAATCTATTGATCAGATCATTGTAGCCCATAATTTTGGCGATGTGTCCGTTCAAAATCAGCAATCAAATATATTGCCGAGTATTTCAGCACGTATCAAACACAACCTGAATATCCAGAATCCTTCCTGTGTTGCTTATGATATCATCTTCGGATGTCCCGGATGGATACAGGGAATCCTTCAGGCAGATGCCTACATTAAATCAGGAATGGCGAAAAATTGTCTGGTTATCGGAACCGAAACATTAAGTCGTGTTACTGATCCGCACGACAGAGATTCCATGATCTATTCAGATGGGGCAGGAGCCTGCGTGGTGTCGAAAAAAGAGACTGATGATGATTCCGGAATTCTGGCCTATGCTGCGGAAAGTTATACATTCAAGGAAGCATATTATTTACGCTACGGAACCAGTTATGGGCCCGATGCTGATGAGCTTCTGCTCAATATTAAAATGGACGGCCGGAAAATTTATGAATTTGCACTTAACCATGTCCCGCTGGCAATGAAAGCAGCTTTGGACGAGTCGGGTTGCGCTATCAGTGATGTTAAAAAAGTGCTGATCCACCAGGCCAACGAAAAAATGGACGATGCCATTATCAAGCGTTTTTTTAAACTTTATGGTATCAGAAAAGTTCCTGAAAACATGGTGCCCATGAGCATTGACGAGCTGGGAAACAGTTCGGTAGCTACCATTCCTACATTATGGGATCTGATACGCAGAGAAAAGTATAAAGGCCATACCATCGAACAAGGCGATGTGTTGCTTTTCGCCTCGGTAGGTTCGGGGATGAATATTAATGCTTTTGTTTACAAAGTTTAGGGGGCAAACAGGTTGCAGAGTAAAACTATTTTGAGAGCTTCACCTTAATAGCAGCCAAGCCTTTATGGCCTCTTTCTACTTCAAAGGTTACTAGATTGCCTTCTTTAATTTCTTCCAGCACATTGTTCACGTGTACGAAAATACTTTCTTTTGTTTCGAGGTCTTTGATAAAACCATAGCCCTTTGAGTCGTTAAAAAAAGAAACAATTCCTTTTCTGACGGGATCGAATTCTTCCTCAATTCGGGTAGGGGTTCCTATTTCGATATCTTCGAGCTTAATATCTTTTTTCTTTTTGGTGGGATCGGGAGGTTCTGTGGTCAGCATGCCATTTTCATCTACATAAGCAATCATGTCGTCCATGCTGCTTTTGCCGCTTTCCTTTTTTGCCAGCTTCTTCTTTTCCTTTTCTTTTCTCTTTTTCTCTTTCTTGTTCCTTACTTCTTTTTTGTTGAATGTTTCCTGCGATCGGCCCATAAATTTTATTTTATAAGTAATTATAATTTTGGCAAAGGTACGGTTTTATACTTTAATGGCTAAGATAAATGAAGCGTTCCGTGGGAATATCACTTTTGCATACCAAATTGCCTGCCAAATAAAAATTTCAGTTACTCATAAAACAAAGAAAACCACCCCGTTACGGAGTGGCTTCTGTAGGGCCCCCCACCCGATAGCTATCGGGGTGAACCTGGGACCATTTATTTATACCTTTCCAACAATTTAACAGCATTTTCCGGATATTTCTTTAAATTTCGATAATACATTTTGCTTTTCATTCTTTTTAAGTGTCTTTCAATTTTCATTGCCTGTTCCTTTGTTTCACATTCAATGGAATAGTATAACTCCCAGTCCTTTACTTTGGAAGTAAATTTTGTTTTACCATAATATTCCTTAAGATGGCTTTCCAATCGATCGGCGGGCTGTAAGGTTGTAGAACCAATGTAAAATCTGTCTAAAGCTTTGCTATATAATAAGTAACAATAATACATCTTAAAAAAGCCACCAACAATAAAGTTGATGGCTTGCTTTGGGTGAGTGGGCCCACCAGGACTTGAACCTGGGACCCCTTGATTATGAGTCAAGTGCTCTAACCAACTGAGCTATAGGCCCTTTTTTTGCCTATCCCTCCTTTGGTTGACTCAATCATGATCTACCTGATTATGAGTCACCCCGATAGCTATCGGGGCTAACCAACTGAGCTATAGGCCCGGCTTTACAAGCTGTACTTGCAAAAGCGGATGCAAAAATACAATTTTACTGCCAAAAAGCAATGAAACTACCGGATTTTTCATTAGCTTGCAGGCACAAAATGAGTTTGCGTTTGTATTAATTGAGACCTGATGAAAGAACAGAGTATAGAAACCATTATTTTTGATTTTGGCGGAGTGGTTATTGATATCGACCCGCAAATTACCGTAAAAAAACTACAGGAACTGGGCTTTGAAGATGTGAGCAAATTCCAAAGCAGTGAATTCATTGACGACATTGTCAGGAAATTTGAACGGGGTATTTTTACTCCTGAGGTGTTCAGAGAACGCATCAGGGCCTTCTTGGGAATGGATATTACCGACCAGCAACTGGATGATGCCTGGAACGCTCTTATTTACGACATTCCTGCAGAGCGGATTGAGATTTTGGAACAGGTGAAAGAGAATTATAAAATGTTGTTGTTGAGTAATTCCAACGAAATTCATTACGACCTCTATGTGCGTGATCTGCAACTTCGCTTTGGCTACCGTGAATTTGACGAGTTGTTCCACAAAGCTTATTTTTCCTTTGATACCCATTTAAGCAAACCCGATTCGGAAGCTTATGAGTTCATCATGTACCAGCATGATCTAAACCCGGCAAAGACTCTGTTTATTGATGATAATGAAGAAAATATTAAAACAGCCAAAAGACTGGGATTGAAGACTTATTTGCTAAAAAAACCGCAGCGTATAAGGGATATTTTTAAAAATGGCAGGTTAAAACCGGACCTGAAAATCAGTTAAGCATAAAACTCTTCGATTTCTGCCAGCACTTTGTGTACACCTTCCAGCGTATCTGTTTCCATTAGTTTTTGCCTGAACGGTTTAAAATGGGGATACCCTTTGAAGTAATTCCCCCAATGTTTTCTGATTTCCATAATGCCTCTTCGTTCACCCTTCCAGATACATGATCTTTCCAATTGTATTTTACTCACCCTGATACGTTCCTGGATATCCGGCGTTGGAGTTAATTCACCCGCTTCAAAATATTTTTTGATATCCCTGAAAATCCATGGATTACCGTAGACAGCCCTTCCTATCATCAATCCGTCCACACCGTAAGTATCTTTAAAATGTTTTGCCGTAACGGGGTCTGTTACATCCCCGTTTCCAAAAACAGGAATATGCATGCGCTGATTGTTTTTCACTTCACCAATCAACGTCCAGTCGGCAGGAATGCGCGGACGCTGGGTCCGTGTACGCCCATGGACGGTTATGGCTTTAATGCCTACATCCTGCAGGCGTTCGGCTATTTCCACGATCTCTTTGTGCTCTTCGTCGTAGCCAAGGCGTGTTTTTACTGTAACCGGCAGTTTTACCGCATTCACAACAGCTTCTGTCATCCGGATCATTTTAGGAATGTCGTTTAAAATGCCTGCACCGGCTCCTTTGGCTACCACTTTGCGTACCGGGCAGCCGTAATTAATGTCTATCAGGTCGGGGTTGGCCCGTTCGGCATATTGAGCCGCTTTTGTCATCGAATCAATATTGTGGCCAAAGATCTGAATACCTACGGGACGTTCAAATTCATCGAAATCAAGTTTTTTCACACTTTTATCGGCATCCCGTATCAAACCTTCGGAAGAAATGAATTCAGTAAACATCAGATCGGCTCCGAACAGTTTGCACACATACCTGAATGGCGGATCAGTTACATCCTCCATTGGTGCCAGTAATATGGGAAACTCCCCCAATTCTATATCTTCGATTTTTACCAATAGCTGGTTTTTATGAAAACACACAAAAATACTACAATTCCTCTGTATGAAATGATTTTGTTTATAGATATAAACTATAAAAACATTCTTAGATAGTGAACTTCTTCGCTTTACCATGAATTTTTTTCATCTTTGCTGTACAGAACTTAAATTGAAAATAATTTATGTTCATTTGCACGAGTATTTGATAAAAAGTACAAGCATGGCACGCATGGCATTTTTTGAGAACATTTCCACGGCCGGAAAAATCTTTCTGCTTTTAGGCTTGATTTTCTTATGTACCTTACTAACAGCATTTATAGGATTCCTGATAGGTAAATTATACCTGGGGGTGGATATGGCGATGCTCGGAAATTACATTGCTGAACCAAAAACCAGTGAAGCCATTGCTTTTACCAGGTTTTTCCAGTCGCTAAGTCAGGTTGGAACATTCATTCTTCCGGTTTTATTTTTTAGCTATCTGGTAAGCAGTAATCCGTTCCACTACCTGAAACTGGCTGACAAACCTAAAACAATCTCCCTGTCGGTATCTTTTCTTATCGTATTCACCATTTTACCTTTTATCAACTATCTCGAATATATTAACCAGCATTTTCATTTGCCTGATATGCTGGCCGGGATCGAAGAATGGATCAAAGAAAAAGAAGCAGCAGCAGCTTATTTAACAACGGTTATTATTAAAACAAAGACATTTCCCGGGCTTCTTATGAGTATATTAATAGCTGCTGTATTACCTGCGATAGGGGAGGAATTGCTTTTTCGCGGTGTTATCCTGAAACTTACCAACGACATAACAAAACATATTCACTGGGCTATTATTATATCCGCTGTTCTTTTCAGTGCTTTTCATTTGCAGTTTTATGGGTTCCTGCCGCGGTTTGCCCTGGGGCTGGTACTTGGTTATGTATTTGTTATAACCAACAACATCTGGGTTCCCATATTTTTACATTTTGTAAACAACGCATCGGCAATAATTGTGTTTAACCTGCATTACAACGGATACATTAAAACGTCTATGGAGGATTTCGGTGCCCTCGACAATCCGGTTTATGTTATCGGGAGTTTACTCATTACTCTTTGGATGATCTCGATTATTTACAATAAAGAACGGTTTTCCTTTAAATAAAAAAAGGGCTCATTTGAGCCCTCTTACTTCTTATGGAAATCAATAATTAACGACTCCTCCGCTCAACTTTTTTACGTGTTGAGTAATTAATCTTAAAAGCTCCTGATTTTCGCAGTTCCTGCTTCACATCGGTAACAATGCCCATTTTTGTATTACCATCTACTTTTAAGGATGTGGTGATAAATTTACGGTCTGCTTCGTCTCTGGCTTCTCGTTCTTTGGCAATAAATTCAGGGATATCGTCCACAGATGCAAAAACATCGTTTAACTGAATCCTGGATTTGGTTCCAAAAAGCTTGGTGTTCTTGGGTTCACCGATATAGATGAAACTTACAAGAGATTTTTTCTCGAGTTTCTGCACTTCCGTTGCTTCAGGCATCCTTTGTTTTACGCGAACTGTTACTTCACGCATCGTTGTAGATACCATAAAAAAGAACAGCAACATGAAAATAATATCCGGCAGCGAGGATGTATTGATCCCCGGCATACCTTTTCCTTTTTTCGTCTTGAATCTACTCATTTTACTTCCCTCCTATATCTTCAGGTTCCGCTTCAGAGATTCGTACAGGCACTAATTTATTAATAGCCTTAATTTTATTCTCATCAACCAGTTGACTATACTTTACGCCAAAAAGTTCAACTGATCTTTCGTCTTTCATTTCATTAAATGCGCGGGCGAGTTCGTTCTGAACTTTAATGTACATCTCATACGATGTACCCCTGTCGTTCTTCAATGAAATTACACCCTTGGATGCTGGAAACTCCTTACCTAACTCCTCAATAAATTTTGTGGTAATTTCAGGATAATCGGGGTTGTCGGGATGCAAAGCCATAAAATCCTTGGTCTTGTCCTTGAGCAATCTAACATCGCTCCTTTTACCGTCAACCATAAGCATGTCATGGCTGTTGACCAGGATTTTAAGGACGTTACGCTCTTTTACATCTACGTCTTCATCAGGGTTTTCGACTGGTGGTGGCAGCTTCCTGGTAATACCCGTATCTACGTCCATTGTTGTTGTAACAAGGAAAAAGATAAGCAGGAGGAAGGCGATGTCTGCCGTCGACCCGGCATTTATTTCTGGTGCTGCTCTTCTAGCCATAATTTTGTTATTTAAATATTTTAATAACTGAAGAATAAATAAGTGCTATAACGGCTAACCCGAATGCGATGTAAGTTGTGTAAAGCCCTACACCTACTCTTTGCGATCCGGCTTCAGTCAATCCGTATTTAACCGATTGTACTTCGGTTACGCTGTTATCTGCCATTGTATATGCAATAATTACAACAACCACGCCAACGGCAAGGCTGATCAGCAGTTTTTTAACGTTTTTAGGATTGATAATGAACCCGTAGATCGGGGAAATCACCGTAATAACAAAGGTAAGTGCCAGAAGAACACCTGCCCAGTTTAGAAACTGGACGAAGAATTTATTGTCCAGATCATCCAAAAGTACTGTCAGAGCCCTGCCCGAGTCGTATAACACGAAAAAAACAAGAGCAGAAACCACAGAAAGTGCCAGCAGGATAATCAGGACCCATCTTGTTATATTGGCAATACTATCTTTCATGATTTCTTATTTTTTTGCATGTTTGGCTAAAAGGTCAATAAAAGCAATGGAACTGTCTTCCATGTCATTGACAAGGCTCTCAATTTTTGAGATAATAAAGTTGTAAAAAATCTGCAAAATGATGGCTACGATCAAACCAAACACTGTGGTCAGCAACGCTACTTTAATACCATCGGCCACAACTGTTGGCGAGATATCACCAGCGGCAGCAATGTCGTCGAATGCCTGGATCATACCGATTACCGTACCCATAAACCCGAGCATCGGAGCAATAGAGATAAATAAGGAGATCCAGCTAACACCGCTTTCCAGCCTGCCGGTAACAACACTGCCGTAAGTAACAATGGCTTTCTCAACTTCTCCCATGCCGTCATCATAACGGTTGAGGCCTTCGCTGAAAATACTGGCAACAGGACCACGCGTATCGCGCACAACCTCCTTAGCTTCGTTAACTCCACCGGAATCTAATGCCGATTCAATATTTTTTAATAATTTCTTTGTATTTACCGAAGCCATGCTCAGATAAAGAATACGCTCAATGCTGATAGCAAGACCGAAGATCAGTGCAAGCAGAACGATACCCATAAATCCGGGACCACCTTCAATAAATTTTTCTTTTAGCACTTCGTGGAAAGTTTTCGTGGCTTCCGGTTCGTCAGCCACCACATCGGCTACTTCTACAGCAACATCCTCCTGAACAACTGCTGTGTCAGCGGTTTGTGCCTGTACAGTATCTCCTTCCTGTGCATAAACATTAACAGATAACGAAATTGTTACCAGTGCAATAATTGAAAAAAACGCGATTAATTTTTTCATGATCTTGAAAATTGATTTCCAAATTAAAAGTAAATTTACGAATTGACAAAGTTAAAAATTAATTTGATTTAACGAAAAATCATTTCCTTAAAAACTTTGTTTGCGGAGAGGGCGGGATTCGAACCCGCGATACCCTTTTGGGGTATACACGCTTTCCAGGCGTGCCTCTTAAGCCACTCGAGCACCTCTCCAAACCTTTAAAAAGGGGGGGCAAAAGTATAAAAATCTTGTAAAAACAGCTAATTAATCTCACCTCTTAATGGTTTTTCAATCAACTGGGCAACTTCATCACTGTTTTTTCCTTTTGCCAGCACATACATCAATTTGGCAAGAGCCGCCTCGGTGGTGATGTCTTTTCCACTGATAACACCGATATCTTTTAATGCCGTACTGGTTTCGTATTTGCCCTGATCCACAGTTCCGGCAAGACACTGCGATACATTTAATATAAGCAGTCCTTTTTCGATGGCAACTTTTAACGCCTTGATAAACCATTCCTCAACCGGGGCATTACCGCTTCCGAACGACTCCATAACCAAAGCTTTTAACCCGGGAATATGCAGCACGCTATGTACATATTCTTCCGATAATCCAGGAAATAATTTTAAAACCGCCACTTTTTTGTCCAGCTTTTTATGAGCCTTCAACCGTTTGAAGTTAGGTTTCAATATAACGGATTTGTTGTATTTGATGTACACACCTACTTCGGCCAAAACAGGATAGTTTGGTGAAACGAACGCATTAAAATTTTCAGCATTGTATTTTATTGCCCTGTTACCACGCATCAGATGATTTTCAAAATAAATGCACACTTCCGGTACAATCGGAGTGTTGTCTTCCCTGGCAGCTGCAATTTCAATAGCCGTTACAAAATTTTCACGCCCGTCGGTACGTAATTCACCCAGGGGTAATTGTGAACCCGTAAGAATGACCGGTTTATTCAGATTTTCCAGCATAAAACTTAAAGCCGAGGCAGTATAGGCCATCGTGTCGGAGCCATGCAGAATGACAAAACCGTCATATGCTTCGTAATTCTTCTCGATAATGGAAACAAGCGAAACCCATACCTCGGGATTCATGTTCGATGAATCGAGCAGCGGATCGAAGCAATGAAAATCAAGCTTGTAGTGAAACCGCTCCAGGGCAGGGATCTGTTCATACACTTTTTCAAAATTGAACGGTTTCAGTACGCCGGTTTCTTCATCCCTTATCATACCAATTGTCCCACCGGTATATATGATCAATATAGATGTCTCTTCTGTCATGATTATATGTTCAGTTTAAAAAGATTTGCTGCATTTGCTGTGGTAATTTCTGCTGTTTCCTCCAGGGTTATATTTTTTATTTCAGCCAGCTTTTCGGCAATATGTACTACATATTTACTTTGATTCCGCTTTCCGCGATAGGGAACAGGTGTGAGAAACGGAGCATCGGTTTCGAGCACCAGAAATTCTAACGGGATATCTTTTACCACTTCCCGTAAATTGGCGTTTTTAAAAGTCAGTATTCCGCCAATGCCCATCTTAAACCCAAGGTTCATGATCTTTTTGGCTTGTTCCGGTGTTCCTGTAAAACAATGAAACACTCCGCTAAGGTCATCTGTATGTTCTTCATGTACTATCCTGTAAATCTCATCAAATGAATCGCGTGTATGTATAGATACCGGTAAGCGGTTTTCTTTAGCCAGCTGTAACTGACGGCGAAAAACATATTCCTGCTGTTCTTTGTAGGTATCATCCCAGTACAGGTCAATACCAATTTCACCGACGCCAATGTATTTCCCCGTTTTTAATTCATTTTCAACTACTTCCAGTTCCTTTTCAAAGCTGTTATCCACAGAAGTCGGATGCAGACCCATCATAGACAGGCAGTTTTCCGGAAATTGCCTGCTCAGCTCCATCTGTGCCTGATGGCTTTCACTGTCGATGCGCGGAAGCAACATATTCATAACGCCTGCGTCTACAGCTGACTGCACCACTTCGGTGCGGTCCTCATCAAACTCCTCAAGATAAAGATGTGTATGTGTATCTACTAAAATCATGTGGCAAAAATAAGCTAATTTTGTCAGGAAGAAATCTGACGAATATGGCTAAAATTTGTGTGTTTTGCGGCTCAAGTATGGGAGCGCGTGACGAATATAAAACCGCTGCCCGTGATCTGGCAAATTATCTTGCTGCCCATCATATGGAACTTGTATATGGGGGAGCTGATGTCGGCCTGATGAAAGTGTTGTCTGATACGGCACTCGCTCAGGGAGTAGATGTCATAGGTGTCATGCCGAAGCGACTTATCGAGAAAGAAGTTGCCCATCACAAGCTGACCGAGATGATCGTTGTGGAAACTATGGCCGAACGAAAAGATAAAATGGTTGAGTTATCAGATGGTTTTGTAGCGCTACCGGGCGGGTTTGGTACCTTCGACGAATTATCTGAAATATTAACGTTTAACCAGTTACGTATCAGTGATAAACCGCTGGGAATTTTAAATATTGCCGGCTATTTTGATGATCTGTTAAAGTTTTATGATCATGCTGTTGCCGAAGGATTTGTCCGTAAGGAACATCGGCAGAATCTAATTGTATCTGACAATATCCCGGATTTGATGCGGCAAATGAACCGCTATCAACCGCTTACTATGGGCAAATGGATCGAAGACATAAAAAATGAGAGCAATCACCTATAAAATCCAGCTATGCTTGTAATTGGTATCACCGGCACTTTGGGCTCCGGAAAAGGAACTATTGTAGAACATCTTGTAAAAAAACACGGATTCAGGCATTATTCAGTTAGGGAGTTTTTATTGCAGGAAATTGAAAAGCAAGGCTTGCCTCCCAACAGGGACAGCATGGTGAAAGTAGCTAACACATTACGTAAGCAGTATACTCCTTATTACATTGTAGCCGAACTTTTTGATCAGGCTGTGAATGAAGGAAAAGACGCTGTTATTGAAAGTATTCGGACACCGGGTGAGGTAGAATTCCTCAGACAACAGGAACATTTCCTGCTTATTGCCGTAGATGCCGATCCATACCTACGGTACCAACGGATTAAAAAACGAAAATCCGAAACCGACAACATTGATTTTGCCACTTTTATTGAAAATGAAAAACGTGAAATGACAGCCACCGATCCGAACAAGCAAAATCTGCAAAAATGCATCCAGATGGCGGATATTAAATTCTTAAATAACGGAGCAGTAAAAGACTTAACAAACCAGGTTGATGAAGCATTATTCGGAAACCGATAAAAGCAGTTTTCAGCGATCGAATGTCATTTTGTTATCGCTTACGCATCACCTGCATGATGTTTATTCATCTTTTCTGGCACCCCTTCGTCCATTACTTATCGAAAAGTTCGGCATTACGCTTGCGATGGCCTCTTTGTGGGATCTGTTTCAGCGAATTCCCTGGCTGCTTAACCCATTAATGGGTATGCTTGCCGAAAGAACCGCGGCACGCTATTTTGTAATTATCACTCCTGCCATTACAGCTGTATCTATGAGTTTGCTGGGAGTAGCTCCGTCATTTACGGTAGTCAGCATACTGCTTCTTGTCATGGGATTCAGCAGTGCGGCTTTTCATGTCCCTTCGCCGGTAATGGTCAAGAAATTATCGGGTAACTACACCGGAAAAGGGATGAGCTATTTTATGTTCGGTGGCGAAATGGCACGCACCATCGGTCCGCTTGTGATTACCGGAGCAGTTTCGCTGTGGGGGCTGGAAGGAACCTGGAAATTGATCCCGTTCGGTCTTCTGGCGTCACTGATTTTATATTTCAAATTGCGGAATAATAAAATATCCACTGACCTGAAAAAAGAAGAAAAGAAACCGGGGTACTGGGCATCAACAAAGAAACTGATACCCTTTTTTCTTATCCTGATCGGCATCACTTTTTTCAGGGCGATTATGAAATCGGGGCTGACAGCCTTTTTACCTACCTATTTTTATACCGATAAAGGTGAAACCCTTTGGTTTGCCAATTCGGCGCTTGCTGTTTTTCAGCTGGCAGGAGCTGTCGGCACTTTTTTCTCCGGCACTATTTCCGATAAAATTGGCCGAAAAACATCTTTGCTGATCATTAGCATCGTTACACCATTTCTGATGGCTTTATTCGTTCAGTCAACCGGGGTGTGGAGTTTTATTTTCCTGTTGTTACTCGGGTTTTTCATGTTTGCTCCGGGGCCGGTGCTTATGGCCCTTGTTCAGGATGTTTCGAAAGACTTGCCGGTCTTCATGAACAGTCTGTACATGACAATTAGTTTCAGTACTTCGGCTATTTCGGTGGTTTTTGCCGGGCTTATGGGCGACTGGCTGGGGCTGGAACAGACTTACCTCATTTCGGCCATTATTGCCGTGGGGGCCATTCCTTGCGTGTTGTTGCTGAAATCGAAAAGAGAATAAAACTGCCTAAAACTGTTAAATAAAGACCCGTTTTTCTTCTTTAATCTTTATGGCAATATCAGTTTTTGTGTCTTTAAACCGGCATCATCACTAAGTACAAAAACATATAATCCTCTTTTGTAACCAAGGCCGCTTAAACGGCTTTTTTTACTGTCAAGAATTATCTCGTTCAGTTTCTCACCAAGGCCATTGTATATGGAAAGATCATATGTTTTTCCCTGTTCAAATTCTTCAATCTGAATAAAAAACTCCTTTAACACACTGTTGTATGCAACGCTAAAACCAACCTGATTGTTTGCAACAGTTTCATTGACTGCTACTGTTGAACTTGGATAAAAAACAAACACCATTTGCTCGTTAGGTGCCCCGTCAATCATACAACCACCATAAGGCCCGTCAAACTCAATCCATTGCCATGATGGCGCATTTTGATAATCATAAACACAAATTCCCCAATTGTCTTCAATATTCCAGAATCTTACCCCGGGCCCTTCATTGTATCCAAAAGAAAGATCACTAGTTTGACACGCACCATAATGCACCTCCAGGATATTCGATGATTCATAAATCCAAATCTGGAAATTAACAAAATCATCCGGGTCATCTCCTCCATGGTCAATGATACCTGCGTTTATCCATTGGATTTTCAAAATTCTTTCTCCGGGTTCACCTGTCAGCTCATAATCTATGGGAGATTCCGAAACATCTGTTCCACGATCAGATAATAACTTTCCTCCACCCCATTCATCAGCCCATATCCACAGCCTTGGCGAGTTATTTCCTACTAATGTAATACCAATTCCTGCATTGATAACAACCGTGCTGAAAACTCTTCCGGTTATTTCAACATCAAAGCCAATAGGAATGGCAAACTGATCATCCGGTCCCCAAACTTCCCCTTTATTCACCGATTCAGGATTTTGCAGTTCCAGGTAATATTCAGAACTAAAACCAAACAAATAAGGAGAATCCTGTGCACAGATAACTTGTGTAAAACCAATAAATAAAATCAGAGAGATGAACTTTTTTATAATCACTTTTTTACATTTTAAATGACAAAGGTATAATTATTAAAAAGGAATGGCAAATGACCTGGATATATCACAGAATGAGTAACATCATACTGTCCGTAAAGGATAATTGACAAAACCGCACATTTACTTGTTGTTTCATCACGGAATATCAAAAGATTATTATCCAAACAAAAGTTGAAGGTGCAAAGTAAAATGCTGTGCCCTTAAATTACTTTGTTTTCTTAAAAATCATAATCCCGCGTTCACCATCTGAACGTGTGTACCCCCTGTACATCCCCGCAGTGTTAAATGTTATAGCGATATTTCCGTCTTTATCCACTGCAATAACACCTCCATCGCCGCCCACATTTTTCAGCTTGCGCATGATTACCTCTTCGGTGGCTTCTTTTAAAGAAAAACCTTTGTATTTCATCAGGGCGGTGATGTCGTAGGTAACCACATAACGCATAAAATACTCTCCGTGGCCTGTGGCCGAAACCGCGCAGGTGTTGTTGTCGGCATAGGTACCAGCTCCGATGATGGGCGAATCACCTACCCTGCCTTTCATCTTATAGGTCATTCCCCCGGTGGAGGTTGCTGCTGCCAGATTTCCGTATTTATCTAATGCTACAGCTCCAACGGTTCCGTGTTTTTCCGCTTTTTCCTTCACTTTCAGATAATTTTCCCATCTGGATTCGGTAAAGAAATAAGATGAATCAGCCATTTCCAGTCCTTCTTTAAGCGCCAGCTCTTCTGCTCCTGCGCCTGCCAGCAAAACATGTGGAGTTTTTTCCATTACCGCCCGTGCTCCGAGGATCGGATTTTTAATGTGACGAACTCCGGTAACGGCACCTGCGTTCAAATCTTTTCCGTTCATAATGGAGGCATCCATTTCATTCACTCCTTCGGCAGTAAAAACAGCCCCTTTGCCTGCATTGAATAAAGGTGAATTTTCCATTACCAGGATTGCTTGTGTAACGGCATCCAGGCTACTGCCGCCAGTTTTCAAAACCTGTTCGCCTGCATCCAGAGCCTCGCCCAGTTTTTTCAGGTAGGCTTTTTCTTTTTCAGGCGTCATATTTTCTTTCAAAATTGTCCCGGCTCCTCCGTGGATCACCAGGACGTATTCAGGTCTGTTTTGAGCAACACAAGGATGTCCAAAGGAATTAATCAGAGTTAAAATCAGTAAAAGAACAGAAAATCTCAGTTTCATAATATTATTTTAAAAAGACCGTAAAAACCTGCCGGAAATCATATAAACCGAACATGTCGCCCGCTGTAAATAAAATAACGGCTACAATTACCCATTTGACAAATACAACGCCTCTTTTAACAGCCATGCGCGAAGCTATATAAGCACCCGCTACACCACCAACAGAAAGAATAAGTCCGTATTTCCAGTCAACCAGACCGTTCCATAAAAAGATCGCTAATGTAAACGGTGTATATATGAGAATAATAAGAACTTTAATGGCGTTGGCTTTTACCAGGTCAAACCCGGCACCCAGCACAATTCCCATTAGTAAAAAGTAACCGATTCCCATGTGGATAAATCCACCGTAAATGCCGATAAAGAAAAAAATGATATAGATTTTCCAATTCAGTGGTTTCTCTACAATTTCTGCCCTCCCGTAAATAAATTTCTGGGGTTTGTACAAGATAAACACCAACATAAAAATCATGATCACGCCTATGGCTTTCTCAAAAACATCTTCGTTGATATCCACAGCAATCCACGACCCTATCAGCGAGCCTAAAACAGCAGGAATAGACAAGTAGAGAGCTTTACGCATGGGTAACACCTTCTGTTGTTTAAAACTTGCCGCTGATGTAAGAGTTTGAATAGCAATGGTGATCCGGTTGGTGCCATTAGCCAGAGGTGCAGGCAGGCCCAGCATCATCAGTACCGATAGAGATACAATACTGCCGCCACCAGCCAGGGTATTAATAAATCCCAGTAAAAAACCGGCTACAATTAATATAATGATCTCACTCCAGGGCATCTGTTCAGGATTTTTTCGTGTTCGATGTCAGGTCGCCCAGATCTCTTTTTTTCAAGGCATCCCATCCCTGAGCTTTCAGGTCGAACACGTGGTTGTCAGTAGTTACAAGTTTTTCTCCTTCGGCTTTTTCGGTGATGTAACCAATGACTGTAATATCCTGACTGTCTTTGATCTTATCGTAATCATTTTGTTTGATTGTAAACAGCAATTCATAATCTTCGCCACCGTTAAGTGCCGCTACTGTCGGAACAATTCCGAACTCTCTGGCGGTATCATAAGTATCCTGATCAACAGGTATCTTCTCTTCGTAAATCAAACAGCCCTTATCCGAGGCTTTGCAAATATGCAATGCTTCCGAAGCCAGCCCATCGGAAATATCAATCATTGATGTGGGCACAATTTCTTCATCAGAAAATAATTTGACAAGATCTGTTCGCGCCTCAGGTTTTAATTGCCGTTCGAGAATATAATCATGATCAGAAAGATCAGGTTGCATGTCCGGGTTGGCCTGAAATGCTTTTTTCTCTCTTTCCAATATCAAGAGGCCCATATAGGCGGAACCGAGATCGCCGCTAACGCATAACAAATCGTTAACTCCTGCGCCACTCCGGTAAGTGATCTTATCTTTTTTAACTTCACCAATAACCGTCACTGAAATAAACAGACCCGATACACTGGATGTTGTATCACCACCCACGAAATCCACTTTATAAACGTCACAGGCCTTTTTGATGCCGGCATAAATCTCTTCCAATGCTTCTACCGTATATTTACTCGACACACTGATGCCCACAACAATTTGTTTCGGCACGCCGTTCATAGCAACTATATCGGAAAAATTGACTACGGCGGCTTTATACCCCAGGTGTTTTAAAGGCATATACATTAAATCGAAATGCACTCCTTCAATCAGCAGGTCTTTCGACACTAAAACCTGTGATCCTGAAGCAGGTTTTAATACGGCTGCATCATCGCCAATACCTTTTACTGTAGATTTATTAACTATAGGAATATTTTTTGTCAGGTGTTCTATCAGGCCGAACTCACCTAAGGAAGACAGTTCGGTTAATTTTGATCCGGATTCGCTCATCAGTCATATATTTTTTTGCTAAAATACGCTGTTATATTAAATAAAAACGGGCGCAAAAACTTATTTCTTTTACTTTTTTTCGGAATCATTTTTCTGTCATTTATAATTATTATATTTGCCCGCACAATTAAATACCTTAAAACATAGCTTTTTATGGAGAATAAAAAGGTTGGCCACATTGCACAAATCATCGGCCCTGTAGTTGATGTCGTTTTCGAAAGAGAAGAAGACCTGCCAAATATTTATGACGCACTTGAAATTACCCGAGATAATGGGGATAAATTAATTCTTGAGGTACAGCAAGCCATCGGAGAGAATACCGTTCGTACGGTAGCGATGGATGCCACTGACGGCTTAAGAAGAGGTACCGAGGTAATTGCCACGGGTTCTCCTATTTCAATGCCTGCCAGCGAGGAGATCAAAGGCCGTTTATTTAATGTTATCGGTAAAGCCATTGACGGTCTGGGTGATGTAGAGACTAAAAATCGTTATCCGATTCACCGTGAACCACCAAAATTTGACGAATTAACCACCCAAAAAGAAGTTCTTTATACCGGTATTAAAGTTATCGACCTGATCGAACCTTACGCCAAAGGTGGTAAAATCGGTTTGTTCGGCGGCGCCGGTGTTGGTAAGACAGTGATCATCATGGAGCTGATCAACAACATTGCCAAGTCATATGCCGGGCTTTCCGTATTTGGAGGTGTGGGTGAACGTACCCGTGAAGGAAATGACCTGCTTCGCGAGATGATCGAATCAGGCGTTATTAAATACGGTAAAGATTTTGTTGAAGACATGGAAAAAGGCGGGTGGGACCTGTCAAAAGTTGATCGTAAAGAATTAGCTAATTCGCAGGCCACGCTTGTTTTCGGTCAGATGAACGAACCTCCCGGAGCGCGTGCACGTGTAGCTCTTTCAGGATTGACACTGGCGGAGTATTTCCGCGATGGAGATGAAAAATCAGGGGGAAGGGATATTCTCTTTTTCATTGATAATATTTTCCGTTTTACACAGGCCGGTTCAGAAGTGTCTGCTCTGTTAGGACGAATGCCTTCGGCGGTTGGATACCAACCCACGCTGGCTACTGAGATGGGTATCATGCAGGAACGGATTACATCGACAAAACGGGGCTCCATTACATCAGTTCAGGCAGTTTATGTACCTGCCGATGACCTGACGGACCCGGCGCCTGCTACAACATTTGCCCACCTGGATGCCACTACGGTATTGAGCAGAAAAATTGCCGAGCTCGGTATTTATCCGGCTGTTGATCCGCTGGATTCAACATCCCGCATTCTTACCATTGATGTAGTTGGAAAAGAACATTACGACACAGCAGAAAGGGTTAAAAGGCTACTGCAGCGTTATAAAGAATTGCAGGATATCATTGCCATCCTTGGTATGGACGAACTTTCAGAAGAAGACAAACTGATCGTTCACCGTGCCAGAAGGGTTCAGCGGTTTCTGTCACAGCCATTCCACGTAGCCGAACAGTTTACCGGACTGAAAGGGACCGTTGTTTCCATAGAAGACACGATCAAAGGATTTAACATGATTATGGACGGTGAAGTGGATGAATATCCTGAGGCAGCCTTTAACCTTGTAGGTACTATCGACGAGGCGATTGAAAAAGGTAAAAAACTCCTTGAAGAAAGTAAATAGTTACTGAAACATGAATGTTGAAATAATAACACCTGACAAAACCATTTACAAGGGAGAAGCCGACCTGGTGCAACTCCCCGGTATTGACGGATCGTTTGAAATATTGAATAACCATGCACCGTTAATTTCGGCTCTGGCCCAGGGAAAGGTAAAGATAAAAAAAGGCGGGGCGGAAAATTTTTATGACATTAACGGAGGAGTTATCGAGGTGCTCGATAACAAAGTACTTATTCTGGCAGAATAACCAACAAACAATAAATCAGAATTTAAAAACCCCGATACTCTTGTGCCGGGGTTTTATATTTTGCAAACGTGCCTGAAAATCCTATTTTCCCACACCCACAGATGCCGGAAGTGAAAGGTGTGCCTGTACCAGCTTCCATTCGCCGTCCATCTTTTCCAGAACACCTGTAAAGCGTAGTCCCTCATAACTTTGTGCTTTATCGCTATAAACAAAATTATAGTTCAGCGTTTCAGCAAACCAGGCTGTATTGCCGGTACAATTCAGTTTGATGAACTGATCGGAAGCTGAAATGTAGGTGTCGGTTATGTGACTGAATTGTTCTTTAATTGCATTTTTTATATTTATCCATCCCATAAGCCGTTCGTCCGAATCCGTACCATATAAAATAATGTCCGCATTCGGGGCCCATATTTCCTGAATCAATTCAAAATTCTGGGTTTCGTTGGCAACAATATATTTATCCAGCACATTTTCTATCGCTAAGGTTTCGTCCATCAGGCTAAACTCCTTATTACAGTTTGAGCATGAAGACATAACGACAAGTATAACCAAGACCAAAAACACGAATAAATTTTTCATGGTGTTAAAAATTAAAGATTATAATATTAAATTGGTTGATGTGAAGATACAATAAATTTAAAAGAAGTTCAACAATTTAAAACTAAATTACTCCGGCGATCTTATCAAAGTGATGATAAATCAAAAAGATATGAGAAAAAGAAATTAAAAACTTTTTTCTATTTCAGCATTTATTTGTATCATTGCAACCAATTTTTAAACCACACTTTACCATCGTAAATGAGTGATAAATCAGCAGTTATAAAGAGGTTACTTTTTTTGGGATTACTTTTATTATTTGTTTTTTTCATACCGTCATCCTTTTTTGGTCAGCATGAGGAAGAAGTTCATTTAATGACCGGGAAAGAACATCAGGAAGTTGAAGAAGAAGAATTCAAAGCCGGAGAGATGATCATCGAACATATTACGGATGCTTATGAGTGGCATCTTATTACAGTTGGCGATCATCATTATAGTATTTATCTTCCTGTTATTCTGTATGACGAAGGCGAATGGCATGTGTTTATGTCGTCGAAGTTCCATCACGGACATGATACCTATATGGGTTATTTCATTTCCAAAAATGATATGAACTCCGGTAAAATCGTAAAGCTCGATGGTAATGGAAACGAAATACGCCCAACACTTGATATTTCATTTACAAAAAATGTACTGGCTATTTTGATGGTCATGATCCTGATGATTGTTGTGTTTATTTCTATTGCCAAATCTTACGAAAAACGGAAAGATCATGCCCCGAAAGGACTGCAGTCGTTTATGGAACCACTGATTCTTTTCATTCGCGATGATGTGGCCAAAGCTTCCATTGGTGAAAAAAGATATGAAAGGTATGTGCCATTTTTACTTACTATCTTTTTCTTTATTTTATTTAATAACCTGCTTGGAATTGTACCCTTTTTCCCGGGTGGAGCGAATATAACTGGCAACATTGGGGTAACGGGTGTACTGGCAGTATTTGTTTTTATCATCACAACCGTTAGCGGAAACAAAAACTACTGGACACATATTATCAACGCTCCCGGGGTGCCCTGGTGGCTTAAACTGCCGATACCGCTGATGCCAATCGTTGAGATCATGGGGTTGTTTACCAAACCGTTTGTCCTGATGGTCCGTCTTTTTGCGAACATCAGCGCCGGGCATATCATCATTCTTGGTTTTATCAGCCTGATTTTTATTTTCGGCAAAATGAGTCTTGGCCTCGGTTATGGAGTTTCGGTAGTATCTGTAGGATTTTCCATTTTTATGAATTTCCTCGAACTGCTGGTAGCCTTCATCCAGGCTTATGTATTTACGTTGCTTTCGGCCCTGTATTTTGGCATGGCTACCGAAGAAGCACATCATTAAATGAATCCATTAATAACTAAATAATAACTTAAAACTATGGAACTTTTAGCAATTTTATTACAGGCTGTAGCAGACCTGGCCCCTTATGCAAAAATGGGTGCCGGTATGGGTGCTGGTATCGCTGCTATCGGAGCCGGTATTGGCATTGGCCAGATCGGTAAAGGAGCTGTTGAAGCTATTGCACGTCAGCCTGAAGCTGTTGGCGACATTCGGTCAAACATGATCGTTGCCGCTGCGCTTATTGAAGGTGTTGCCTTCTTTGCTATCGTTGTTTGTTTGCTGATCGTATTCTTGTAAACAGCTGCGGTAAAAACCAATGCACTTCAGCGGTTGGCTGCAGTGCATTGGTTCAATTAATTTGTAAATAAAAAAACAATATATTATGTCGTTAATCAATCCGGGGTTTGGTCTTGTTATCTGGATGACCATCGCATTTCTTGTCGTGCTTTTTGTGCTTAAAAAGTATGCATGGAAACCTATCATGAATGCGTTAAAAGAACGTGAAGATTCTATTGAAGAGGCATTGCGTGCTGCTGACAGGACAAAGGAAGAGATGAAAGATATGAAGCTGGATAACGAAAAACTGTTGCGGGAAGCTAAAGATGAACGTGATGCTATTCTGCGCGAAGCGCGTAAGGTGAAAGATAAAATTATTGAAGAAGCTAAAGCGCAGGCTGGTATAGAAGCATCCAATATTGTAGAAAGCGCCAAGGAAAGGATCGAAAATGAAAAGAAAGCGGCCCTGACAGAAATTAAAAACACGATTGCTGTTTATTCTATTGAGATTTCAGAGAAAATTTTAAGGGAAGAGTTAAAAGACAAGAAGAAACAGGAAAGTTATATCCAGAAGTTACTTAAAGAAACAAGTTTAAACTAAGCAGAGGAGAACGAAGATGAAATCTTCATTATTGGCAAAACGGTACGCACAGGCACTCTTTGACCTTGCAGTTGAAACCAAGCAACTGGAAGACATCGCTAAAGATATGCTGCTGATTAACTCAGTCCTTGACGAAAGCCGGGAACTGAGAAGAGTTTTGGATAACCCTGTTCTTGACGATTATAAAAAAGTACGGATTCTGGACAGCCTGTTTGGTAAAAAGATCAAAGAGCTGACATTAAAATTCCTCCATCTGATTGTAAAAAAAGGGCGCGAAGGCATTTTAACACAAACCTGTAAAGCCTTTGATGTGATTTATAAGGACTACATGAATATCTTGCCTGTAACACTCACTATTGCTTCGGAAATAGACGAAAAAACAAAAAAGGAAATATTAGAAAAACTGGCACCGTTAACAGATAAAAAACTGGAAGTAACCGAAATAATTGACCCGGAAATTATTGGCGGGTTCAAGCTTAATTTCGAAGATTATCAATACAACAACAGCGTAAAAGCTCAGTTGCAGCGGTTGGCAAAAGTGTTTTCTGACAACCCCTATGTAAGTAAAATTTAAACAAAAAGAAATAAAAGTATATGGCAGACATTAAACCGGCAGAAGTATCAGCCATCCTGAGAAAAGAACTAGCAGGTTTTGAATCGGAATCGGTACTGGAAGAAATTGGAACGGTTTTGCAGATAGGTGATGGTACCGCCCGTATTTACGGTATGACCAATGCAGAAGCCAACGAATTAGTCGAATTTGAAAAAACAGGACTGAAAGGAATTGTCCTGAATCTCGAAGAGGATAATGTAGGTGTTGTCTTGCTTGGTGAAGTTGAAGACATCAACGAAGGTGACAAAGTTCGCCGCACCGGTAAGATAGCTTCCATTAATGTGGGAGAAGGTTTGCTGGGTCGTGTTATCAATACACTGGGCGAGCCTTTAGACGGAAAAGGTGAAATTAAAGGGAAAACTTATGAGATGCCCCTCGAACGCAAAGCTCCGGGAGTTATCTACCGTCAGCCGGTAAATGAGCCGTTGCAAACAGGTATCAAAGCCGTGGATGCGATGATCCCAATTGGACGGGGCCAGCGTGAGCTGATCATTGGTGACCGCCAGACGGGAAAAACAGCCATTGCTGTGGATACCATCATTAACCAGAAAGAATTCTACGAAAAAGGAGAGCCGGTTTACTGTATTTATGTAGCATCTGGTCAGAAAGGCTCTACGGTAGCTAACATCCAGAAAACACTGGAAGACCATGGAGCTATGGCTTATACGGTGATCGTTATAGCCACGGCGTCTGACCCGGCTGCCATGCAATTTTATGCTCCTTTTGCCGGTGCTGCCATAGGTGAGTTTTTCCGCGATACTGGCCGCCCTGCCCTTGTAATTTATGACGACCTTTCAAAGCAGGCCGTAGCATATCGTGAAGTATCCCTTCTGCTGCGTCGTCCTCCCGGTCGTGAAGCTTATCCGGGTGATGTATTCTACCTTCACTCACGTCTGCTGGAAAGAGCTGCAAAAATCATCGAATCGGATAAAATTGCCCGGAACATGAATGACATGCCCGAAAGCATTAAAGATATGGTGAAGGGTGGTGGTTCATTAACGGCACTTCCCATCATCGAAACACAGGCCGGCGATGTTTCAGCATACATCCCAACCAACGTTATTTCCATTACCGACGGGCAGATATTCCTGGAGAGCAACCTTTTTAACGCAGGTATCCGTCCTGCCATTAACGTAGGTATTTCCGTGTCGAGAGTTGGGGGTAATGCCCAGATAAAATCGATGAAGAAAGTGGCCGGTACGCTGAAACTGGACCAGGCGCAGTACCGTGAGCTGGAAGCTTTTGCTAAATTTGGCTCCGACCTCGACCCGGCGACAATGGCCACCCTCGAAAAAGGTAAAAGAAATGTGGAAATACTGAAACAGGATCAGTATTCACCAATGACCGTGGAACACCAGATCGCTATCATTTTCTGTGGGACACAAAACCTGTTGAAAGATGTTCCGGTGCGAAGCATTTCTGATTTCGAAATTGAATATTTGCATTACCTTGATATGCATCATGCCGAAGCACTAAAAACGCTTAAAGAAGGTAAATTGACAGATGAAGTGATCGAAATCATGACGAAAGCGGCTAAAGATATTGCCCATAAATACAAAGAGTAACCAGTAATTTAACACATGGCCAATTTAAAGGAAGTACGTGTACGGATAGCCTCGGTAAAATCAACCAGGCAGATTACCAGCGCTATGAAAATGGTGGCAGCCTCCAAACTGCGGAGAGCACAGAATGCTGTCCTGGGGATGAGGCCTTATGCCCTGAAGTTACAGGAAATTATGGAGAACCTCAGTAGTGGTCTTGATGGTTCGGAAGAAGGTGTTTATGCGCAAGACCGGGGCAGCCATAATGTTTTATTGGTACCCGTTACGTCAAACCGTGGACTGTGCGGCGCTTTTAATGCCAACATTATAAAGGAAACCATTAATTACATCCATAACGAATTAAGTGCACAATATAAGGCCGGTAATGTTGATCTTTATTGTATCGGAAAAAAAGGTACCGACATTTTTAAATCGAGAGGATATAAAATAGCAGAGATCAATACACAGATTTTTGATGATCTGACTTTTGATAATTCGGTGAAGATATCCGAAGAACTGATGGAATCATTTATTAACCGTAAATACGATAAGATCATCCTGATATACAACCGGTTTAAAAATGCAGCAGTCCAGGTCCTTCAGGTAGAACAATTCCTGCCGATTTCAAAAACCGAACCGGTACAATCCAGTGAAAAAACCGAAGTTAAGGCCAATTACATTTTTGAACCCAATAAGGAAGAAATACTGGAAGCTTTGGTGCCAAAATCAATTAAAGTACAATTGTACAAAGCATTGGCTGATAGCTTTGCCGCCGAACACGGCGCGCGTATGACAGCTATGCATCAGGCTACGGAAAATGCCGACGCATTGATCAAAGACCTGAACTTATCATACAACAAAGCCCGCCAGGCAGCTATTACAAGTGAGATCCTTGAAATCGTTAGCGGAGCCGAAGCATTGAAGGGATAGTTCATCGCTTAAGATACAGGAAAACGCATACCAATTTGTTATGCGTTTTTTTATTTCTTTACCTTTGCAATTCAAAATTCAAAAACCTGAAAAAGATGAACCAAAAAGTCGAAAACGCTTTAAATGAGCAAATAAGAAAAGAAGAATATTCGTCTCGTCTGTACCTGGCTATGGCTATCTGGTGCGAAGCAAATGGTTATCCGGGAGCAGCCACTTTCCTGTATGAACATGCCGATGAAGAACGGATGCATATGTTAAAACTGGTACATTATGTGAATGACCGTGGCGGACAGGCCAAACTATTGGAAGTGGAAGTTCCCCCGCTAAATTATGCTTCGTTGACGGAAATTTTTACCGAAATCCTGAAACATGAAAAATTCATTACCGAGTCAATTAACAGTGTTTATGAAATAACCCTCAACGAAAAAGATTATACGACGGCCAACTTCCTGCAATGGTTCATTACCGAGCAGATTGAAGAAGAAAGTCTGTTCAGCACTATCCTTGATAAAATGAAACTGATTGGTGGCGATAAGGCTGGTATGTTCCACATGGATAAAGAGCTGGAGGGGATGGCAGCCGGTACAGGTGAAAGTGCTTAAACAAAATTAACATAAAATATAACCGGGCTTTAAATCAGCGCGAATATTTCGCGTCTGTTTCTTATTTCCCCGCTTCAAGCGTCCCGCTTGAAGCACAGCCAATACTTCCCGGTAATCAACTTTTGTATTTCGTTTCACAACTTAACTTTTTAAAAAGAAACTTCTATTTTCCTTTTCTTAAACGACACATCTTCATCCGCCGGACAAAATCGTTGTTTAAATAAAATGTCTGAATTTGTGTTGTCGTATCGGCGTCGGCTAATATTTCTTTAATGGATTTGATATTTTTTTAAGAAAACATCTTATACCTCCTTGCCCAGTAATATACCAGATAAAAGTCTGCTTTTTCATTAATAAGCGGTTTTGCCATGGTTTCCATATTCCGGTAATCCCGAAGTGTTTGTTGCAAATGATTAACCGTGTCTAACGGCAAAAATTTAGAATTCATGCCCGAAAAGAAATCAGTCCGAGGGAAGAGAGCAGGAATTTCCGGTTTGCTTACCTTTGTAAATAATACGGTCGCCCTTCTTGTTATAAACAAGCATCTTGTCGGCAAACCGGAAGTTTATTTGCGTACTGTCGGGATAAGTTAGCTTCTCTTCCGGCATGTATAAATATGCATCACCGGGTGTTTTTCCGTTTTTAACACAAAATTTATTCAATTCATCCACTGTTTCCAAGCGGACATCCCTTACACCTGTAATAGTTTTTTAAATAGGGCTGCAACCCATTAGCCACAATATCAGGAAACTACCTGCATATAAAAACTTTTATTTTGGGTTAAGCTTGTTTTCATCCTTCTTCAAAAGCTTATTAATCATCTCATATGCATTGTTTACAACTACCAATCGGGACATAATCAGGTTCCCTCTATAATAAACACGTCCGTTTTTGTCAATGATTATCAAAGTAGGAACGGTATTAAACTGAAATGTGTTTTTGATGTCGTTCCTGTTTTCAAACGTAGTAAATAAATTGGGGAAAGAATAACCGAGTGCTTTTGTTTTTTCTTTGATTTGTTCGTCCGTTTCATTTTTAAGTGCCAGATTTACAGCATATATTCTGATATGTTCATTGTTTTTAAAGGATTCATACAGCTTTTCAAACTCAGGGAATTTTTTGTAACAACTCCCACAACTCGTACTCCAGAAGTCCAGGACAACAACTTTCCCCCGCAAATCTTTCAGCCGGACAGTTGAATCATTTATGTCCGTAAATTTTATATCAGGCAGATTATCCCCGGGCAGCACAACCTTTTCGCTTGTTTTATTTAACGTAAAAGCCAGCCAGTTAGGCATTCCAATGTAGCCTCCTACTGCTATCAAACCTACTACGAATACACTAATCGTGTACTTTTTTATAGTGAGAGTTTTTGTATTGAATTTTTCATGCAAAAACATACCGAGCGGTAGTACTAAAAGTGGAATAAAAGCAATTGGATAGACATGTGAAAAACCCTTTATCAATACAAAAGTTGAATAAACGCCTATAAAAGGTAACAACAAGAAAAGTGCATATAAATATTTATTGATGTGCCATCTTTTATCAAAAAACAACCCGCTCAGAAAGAACAAACTCCCTACTATAAAAAACTGATTCAGCCAGTTTAAAACACCCGATAACAAAGAAACTCCGTTTATAACAATTACTACCAGCAGAAAGATAATGCTGCTTTTATTTTTCATTTTTACTTAATGTTATTCAATCCCCAATGCCTTGAAAAAACACAAGGCATTGAGGTAATAATTATTTGAAATTCCTATTAGACGAGAAAACTTCAATATTTGATAATAAATTTAGTTAACCACTACCGGTGAATATTAAATATTAATTTCAATCATCATAAAAAAGTTTACATTTTCCATCACAATCATATGTCCAAAGTGTACCACAACCAAGGTGTGATGTTGTACAATTATCTGCATGTAAAACACACTTTTGATGATACCCCTGTCCGGAAACATCGCACCAGTCCGAAGTTGTGCTACAAGAACAATTACCATCAGCAGCTCGATTTCCTTTCTTTTTTGTCATTTTATATTCTATTAACTTATTTGATTTAGTATTTAAATCAAGAGTCCCTATTATTGAAAACACGAATTCTTCTGTCCACCCGAGATTATTTACACTTGTTGCTATCCAGTCTAATAAAATATCTTCAAGCTTGGCTCTAAACACTGAGTTACTTAAACTATCATAATCAAACCACTCAATTTGCATTTTATTTTTAAGATCATTTATTTGCCTGTATTCTTCTAAATCCCAATTAAGCTTCAGTGTTTCCTCAAATTTGTTTTTCCAACATTTTAATCTTTTTTCCGGAGTCATTGCTCTGAATATTGCTTTTTGATACTCTAAATCATACTTCAAAAAGTCTTCCCTGTCTATATTCTTAATTTGATCATAATTGTTAATTACATAATTGTTTATTTCCTCATTACAACTATAAAATTGATCTTCATCTTTTTGACAAGAAACAATAAAAAAAACTCCTATTAGTGAAATTAATAAATATTTTTTCATTTCTCAAATATTTGAATACCCCTACTCTCTCCAAGCTTTTCGGGAACCGCTTACCCATATTATACGGAACGGGAATTATCCTTGGTTTGATTTCGGTGTGTCCTTCACCGGATTGCACAAATTACCCGGTAATCTGATCAGCCAAAGTTTAAAATGAGTTATCTTTGCCGGCATACCTCCTTTCTTTGTTTAGGATTCATATATGGTTGTATGGTCATATACAATTTAAGGGGGTTTTTATTTTAGTTAATCCAATTGAAATATAAACGGAAAATTTTTAGGA
>Ga0190315_1000159_pt1 | contig 42351 bp, 42 predicted proteins | sample 48701101_MG_FD_161673 | JGI IMG/M metagenome (GOLD analysis project Ga0190315, IMG submission 161673) | Hydrothermal vent sediment bacterial communities from Southern Trench, Guaymas Basin, Mexico - 4870-11-0-1_MG | ecosystem: Environmental > Aquatic > Marine > Hydrothermal vents > Sediment ...
TGAGTTTCTTCTAGGTCTATGGTGTAATGAACTTCAACTTCCCCCTCTTTTAAGATCAATCTTAAAGTACCATTTGGCTCGACCAAAGTATTTAATGGAATGGCAATTCGTTTGCCCCTTTCTAAGCCAGGTATCTTGATCCAAGCGTGTCCACCTAATTGAAAAGTTTTATAATTATCAGAGCGAACAACAATTTGATTATTTGTATGATTACGTCCATGCTTCCAATATTGACGCATTAAACGTCTTAAATAATTATTAGAAGTCCACTTATCAGATTTCAGCTTCTTATAAAAATCAACGCGTTGTTTCTCATTAGAAATCTGTTTATAAATAACTTTTCTAACTTTTTCTTTTGCGGCGGAACGATTAGCTTTAATGTCACCAAAACTATCCCGTAAAGTTTCTTTCCAAGCATTTGCAGAAACCTTGAATTTTCTCTTTTCTTTTAACCATAGATCACGTATTTTCCTATCATTTTTGATAGAAACACCTTTTATTGAACCATAACCGTGCCAAATATCAGAACGAATTTGACCTAACTGTTTGGCTTGCTCTTCCAATTGTTTATATTTGCCACGATTAAGGTTTTTGCTTTTTATAATCCGAGTAACTTTCATACAATAATATCCTAATTTTGTTGTCATTATTTCTTACCCATAATGTCCAATTATGGGTAACTTTGTCCCATTTTTTAATAGCAGTTAAATTACTCTTTCAGCTTTATGCTTCCCTATCAGGAAACCGGATTGGAAGGATATCACTGGCAATCGGGACAATTCGGATTTTTAACCAGTTTGATACGGTGAAATTCATTATGCCAAGTATCCATGAATAATAACCACCCTGTTAGCGTTTCACCCACATCCATAATCACTTTCATCGCTTCTAATGCTTGTAAACTGCCAATGATACCGACAACGGGTGCCAAAATGCCGGTTTGAGTACAAGTTTCGACGAGTGCTTCATCACTGGGATATAAACACCGATAACAAGGGCTATCAGGTTTATCGCTACGAAAGACGGAAATCTGGCCTTCCATGCGTATTGCCGCGCCTGATACTAAGGGTGTCTGTGTCTTGACACAGGCTTGATTAATCGCAAAACGGGTGGGCAAATTATCGGTACAGTCTAACACGATATCGACTTTATCGATTTGTTCGAGCAATGTGGCGTCATCTAATTGTTGATAAAGCGGTGTGATTTGAATCAATGGATTTAAGGCGAGTAATGTTTCGCGAGCGGATTCCACTTTGGGTTTGCCAATATCATCAGTATGATGAACAATTTGGCGTTGCAAGTTAGATAAATCAACCACATCAAAATCGCTGAGGATCAAATGCCCGACACCTGCTGCGGCTAAATACATGGCGGCCGGTGAACCTAAGCCCCCTAAACCTATTATCAGTATTTTAGCATTGAGCAAGCGTTCTTGCCCTTCAACGCCCACTTCGGGTAACAAGATTTGGCGGCTATAGCGTAGTAATTGGGCATCGTCCATTTTTTTAAAGACTCCTGATAGTCAATCGTCAATATTATAAATTATAAAAAAAAGTGTGTTTTTTTAGAGTTAACCGCTTTTTAAAAGCGGTCAACTCTCGTTCATGCCACCATCAAGACGTGGTATTATTGGTTTATCGGCCCGTCATTCGTTGTACTCATTTTATCATACAACCCTTCATTGCCAATGCGCCCTAACAATGCAAAAAAAGTTTATTGTTTATTAGAGACGCACGGCCGTGCGTCTCTACTGTAGAGACGCGATGCTTCGCGTCTCAATGGCTCGCGTCTTTGTAAGTACCTTCGCCAAAAATTGACAAAAGCAAAGGAGCAATACCGAAGGTTGCCCTTTGCGGTAAAATACCTGTTTATTTGTGCTTCAGTACTTACATGTCCCAAAGTAGTTAAGTACTGAACCCTAAATTTTGAGGTATTTTAATAGAAGCAACCAGGGGCTGTAGCTAAGGATTGCCCCTACGAGCCTTATGTCTGGGCAATCCTTAGCTACAGCCCTTTGTCCTAAAATACCTGTTTATTTGTGCTTCAATACTTAATAGTTGTGGTTGCCCCTAATCCATAGACTGCCCCTAATTCTAGGTTTATCACAGCATTTTCAAGCTTGCCTTCGACAAGCTTAAGTGAGTCCCTTTGTGTGTTGAAAGCATCGAATGTCTTGTCCAATGTGGTTTTGCATATATAGCGTTTCCCAATTGAATGAACCGAAGGTCAGCGAAGCTAAGTACAAATTATTATCGTTCCAAATTTATTTTGCGGCCTGATTGGAGTGCAAAATTTATTTTGCGGCCTGATCGGAGTGCAAAATTTATTTTGCGGCCTGATTGGAGTGCAAAATTTATTTTGCGGTTCGATTTTCTTGATATAACTGTACTTTATTCAATCGGGAAACGCTATAATAACAAAACTGGGCAAGTCGTTCGGTGCTTTTTTTTGTCTTCGATTTACAGATAAATTTTGAACTCCACTCTTCAAAATAAATTTTGAACTCCAATATTCAAGATAAATCTTGAACTCCAATAAATCTTGAACGCCAATTTTTAAACTCCCTTGTACTATTCGCTTTTGGTAGAATGAATGACTATTATATAAAGATAGAAGATCATTTTCCTAAAAGCGAAAGACGAATATGCGTATTAGTATTTTTGGTTCAGGTTATGTGGGCTTAGTCACGGGCACTTGTCTGGCTGATGTGGGCAATCACGTTTTATGTGTTGATGTGGATGAACAGAAAATTGCTCGCTTGCAACAAGGGCAGGTGCCGATTCATGAGCCAGGTTTAGCCTCTTTGTTAAAAAACAATCAGGCTGCGGGGCGTTTGCAATTTACCACTGATGTGGCTTTGGCAGTGGAACATGGCGAAATTCAGTGCATTGCTGTGGGTACGCCGTCTGATGAAGAGGGTTCGGCTGATTTGCAATATGTGTTGCAAGTGGCTGATACCATTGGGCAATATATGACGGATTATAAAGTCATTATAGATAAATCCACTGTGCCAGTGGGTACGGCGGATAAAGTGCGGAAAACGGTAGAAGCGGCGCTTTCAGCTCGCGGTGTGGAACAGGGTTTTGATGTGGTGTCTAATCCAGAGTTTCTTAAAGAAGGTGCGGCAATTGATGATTTTATGAAACCGGATCGCATTATTATCGGTACGGATAAACCGCGCCCTGCTGAATTGATGCGCGAATTGTATGCGCCTTTTAATCGCAATCGAGATAGACTGATTCTCATGGATATTCGCTCTGCGGAATTAACCAAATACGCGGCGAATGCCATGCTGGCAACCAAAATCAGTTTCATGAATGAGATTGCGAAAATTGCGGAACAAGTGGGCGCGGATATTGAACAAGTCCGATTAGGGATGGGTTCCGATCCCCGTATTGGGTTTCATTTTATTTATCCGGGAGTGGGGTATGGTGGGAGTTGTTTTCCTAAAGATGTACAAGCCTTGACACGCACCGCTCAACAAATCGGCGTTGACGCACAAATTTTACCGGCCGTAGAATCGGTTAATCGGCAACAGCAACAGGTATTATTCCAGAAGATTCAGAAGCATTTTCAAGGCGATTTACAACATCGCCGTTTTGCCGTTTGGGGCTTAGCGTTTAAACCGAATACGGATGATATGCGCGAAGCACCGAGTCGTAGATTGATGGATGCCTTATGGGCAGAAGGCGCTTTGGTACAAGCTTATGATCCGGAAGCGTTGTCTGAAGCACGGCGGATTTACGGCGAACGGGCTGATTTACAATTGTGTGATACGCCAGAAGCGACGCTTGAAAATGCGGATGCTTTGGTTATTGTGACGGAATGGAAAGTATTTCGGAGTCCTGATTTTAAATTGATCAAAACCTGTCTCAAGCAACCGGTGATTTTTGATGGGCGTAATCTTTATGAACCGCAAAGAATGCGTCAGCGCGGGTTTACCTATTATGCGATAGGGCGAGGAGAAAGTTGATTGTCGTTTTTGGGTAGGTGGATGATTTGTGTTATTTTTTTTGAATTGACTCAATGTCGGGGCGAACTTGCGTGTTCGCCCTCAACCGTTGTACGTCAACTCAAAACGATCCATTTCCAGGGGTAGACTCATTCAGCCTACCCCAAGGGTGAAAGGATTAAGGATTAGATGTATAAACTGATATCAGACTCACCGGCAAATTGAAAAAAGGTTGTGGCACCGGCGTACTCGATATCCTCAATAAAATCTTTTTTATCGAAATCAAACAATTGCACCGTCATTTCACAAGCAATCATTTTGACTTCGGCTTCTAAGCACAAATCACGCAATTCTTCGACGCTGGCTACGCCTTTTTTCTTCATCTTCGCCTTCATCATGCTGGACATCATGGCTTGCATGCCTGGCATGGCTTGCATGAAGACAGGAACGGGCATCGGCATTGGCATGGCCGGATTACCCAATGATGAGACTTGCAAATTAAGCTTTTTCTTCAGCAATACAAGGCCGTAAAAGGTGAAAAAGATTTGTGTCTCATAGCCCAATGCGGCGGCCGTCGAAGCCAATATAAAAGGCGGATAGGCCCAATCCAGAGAGCCTTTGGTTGCGATAATCGCAAGTTTTTTGTCATCCATAGTGCTATTCCCCTTGATTTCAGTGGATTATTTTTTCTTGAGATAGAAAAAGTACTTGCCCTCTTTTTCAGACGATTCCAACAACTCATTGCCCGTTTGTTTGGCAAAGGCTTCAAAATCCTTCACAGAACCGGGATCAGTTGCAATGATCTGCAGTATTTGATCACTTTCCATCCCATTGAGGGTTTTTTTCGCCCGCAAAATAGGTAAAGGGCAATTTAAACCACTGGCATCTAATTCTTGATCGTGTTGTACAGTCATCTGTTTTTGTCCTCTTTATGTAAGTTATTCTCAGTCAAAAAAAGGGTACTTAATGATACGGCATCAAATTCAAAACGGCATTCCGCGTATTTTTTCGCTGTCAATAGCATAATTTATAACTTGATGGGTTAATATTCACTATTGACAAATGAAGCCTTATGTTTTGAACACTTGAATATAAACTTTAGTAATCCTAAGTATTCTTATATACTAATTTTAAATTTTAAGCAAGTGTTGAATATTTTGATGAATTTGAGTAATGATTATATATGATCAATGCCAGTGGATTAAAACACGCCTAAAAACTTTGTGTGCTTGGCATCGAAGTGCCAGTGACGTTTTTAGATCACAAACGATAAGTTATTGATTTTTAAAACAGGCCTCATTTTGATAAGAAACGATCTACAATGTTTCACAATCCCTTAATTGATAATTTTTAAATCAGATTATGAAAAAGGCGTTTATGAGTTCATGAGTTCATGAGTTCATAATTTTAAAAATTGCCCTTAAACCAAAGGGCAGAAATTAAAATGTGTCCCTAAATAAATGTAACCCATTGAAAATATTAGATATGAAGAGGTCATAAAATCAATAACTTAATTTATTAAGGGACAAGTCTATTGCTGAAAATTTATAGCATACCGTTTTTCAATGTTTTCGATTTATTAAAACGTACACATTTAACGAAGTTAATCTTCGTTTCACAATGCTTCGTTTCACAATGACATCGTTATTTCGTTTCACTTAAATACAATTAAAAAAAATGAACTTTTTACCTATTTTCTTAGATATCCGTGAACAATCCTGTTTAGTTGTCGGCGGGGGAACAACGGCCGCCCGTAAAATAGAAACCTTGTTACGGGCAGGCGCTTGTGTCACCGTCGTCGCGCCAAAATTGAGCGAACAATTGAGTCAATGGGCTGCTGAAAAGCGCATTACTCACCGCCAAGCTCATTTTGCCCCTTCGGATTTAAAAGACTGTATTTTGGTGATCGCGGCAACGAATGATAAATCGGTAAATGAGCAGATATCAAAGCTGGCACAGGCACAAGGTACACCAGTCAATGTGGTAGATCAACCCGAATTATGTCGTTTTATTATGCCCTCCATCATTGATCGTTCACCGATACAAATTGCCGTTTCCAGCGGCGGCGCTTCACCCGTTTTAGCGCGGTTGTTACGCGCTCGCTTAGAAACCATGGTGCCAGCGGCCTACGGAAAACTAGCGGATTTTGTAGCCCGTTTTCGCGGTAAAGTCAAAAAACGTCTATCCTTTACAGAACGCCGTCGATTTTGGGAAAAGGTTTTACAAGGGCCGATTGCAGAAATGTGTTTATCAGGGCACACAGAAGCGGCCACTGAAGCTTTAGAAGACTTGATTGAAAAAACGGACAGTACGCCACAACAGTACGGTGAAGTGTATCTCGTTGGCGGTGGGCCAGGCGATCCGGATTTATTAACCTTTCGCGCATTGCGTTTAATGCAACAGGCCGATGTTGTTCTCCATGATCGTTTAGTCTCACCTGCCGTATTGGATTTAGTCAGACGTGAAGCGGAACGCATTTACGTTGGCAAAGAGCCCACTGATCATCCGGTTCCACAAGGCGAAATCAATCAATTACTGATTCGTTTAGCGAAAGAAGGCAAACGGGTATTGCGTTTAAAGGGCGGCGATCCCTTTATGTTTGGGCGAGGCGGTGAAGAAATCGAAACTTTAATGGATGAAGGGATAGCCTTCCAAGTTGTGCCAGGGATTACCGCCGCCACTGCTTCATCGACTTATGCCGGCATTCCGCTCACCCACCGTGACTATGCCCAATCCTGTATTTTTGTGACTGGGCACCTAAAAGACAATAGCACCGATTTAAATTGGACGATGCTCGCTCAACCGTATCAAACCGTCGTGATCTACATGGGTTTACGCGCCTTGCCCTTGATTTGTCGTGAATTAAGAGAACATGGGTTACCTGCTGACAAACCCGCGGCCCTGGTTCAAAAAGCCACCAGCTCAGATCAGCGCGTTTTGGTTGGCACTTTAGACACCCTCCCCAACATCGTTGAAAATGCAGAGATAAAACTATCCAGTATTATTATCATAGGCGACGTTGTCAAACTGCATCAAAAACTCGCTTGGTTTAGCCCATTACCGAAAAACTAACGATTGTTTCGTTTGGGGGGGCGCATTTCAATGCCATTAAATTAAGATTATGTCGGGTGGGTAGAACTTCGTTACACTCACCGTTTCCGAAGTGGGTTTAGCTTCGCTGGCCTTTGGCTCCGCACAGCGAATACCCACCCTACTTTGTAATTAGAGACGCTTCGCGATCGCGTCTCTACAAAACCGCTAATTGTAGAGACGCGATGCAGAGCAAATCTTTGCGGTAAAATACCGGTTTATTTGTGGTTCAGTACTTAAGCGTTTACGCTTTGGCAGAATAACAGGAGTCTACTATGAAAAAACTAACCCTATTTTTAATTCTCGCATTAGGCACCTTACACCAAAATGCCCTTTCCCAAGAAGCCGACATTGAGTTACTTCATAACGCGGCAGAACGCGGTAATGTAGCCGCTCAATTTCAATTAGCCACGGCCTATTATACTGGCCAAGGTGTCTCTCAAAACCACGCAGAAGCGGTTAAATGGTATCTCAAACTAGCCAAAAAAGGATTTGCTGCGGCTCAACATAATCTAGCCACCGCCTACAGTCGGGGAGAAGGTGTACCTCAAAGTGATGAAAAAGCTTTTGGGTGGTATCTCAAAGCGGCAGAACAGGGAGATAGTCGTGCCCAAAATAATTTAGGCAACCTGTATAAAAGAGGCCAAGGTATACCTCAAGATGACTTCGAGGCAAGCAAATGGTATAGACAGGCGGCTGAACAAGGTAATCCGATATCCCAATATAATTTAGGCCTCGCGTATCGCTTAGGCCAAGGTGTTCCTCAAGATGAGCATGAAGCGATCAAATGGTATCGCAAAGCAGCCAAACAAGGCTTGGTTGAAGCACAGATGGCCTTGAATGCTTCCCCCCCAGAAGTTCGTGTAACCGAAGGCCCCTCAACCCCTGAAGCTGTCGAAACCCTTGAACAAGCTCAACAACCCACGTTAATAGAACCAGTTGAATCCTTACCTAGCTGGAAAGAAAGCCGTCCAACTGCGGAACCTCTCGATACAATCCAAACTCAATCTGCCTGGAAAGACGTTTCTGACTCTGAAACCTTATCAAGCCAAGAGGCATCAGACACCGTTACTGAATTGACAGACGTTTCTGAATTTGAAACCTTATCAAGCCAAGAGGCATCAGACACCGAGTTGACAGAAAGCTGGGTATCAACACCGATAGTGCCTAGACAAGGCGAATATTTTGTCGCATTATATTATGCGCGTCAATCAGATAAACCCTTTATCAATCAACTGGGTAGCTATCTAAAAGAAGCCGGTTACACCGTAGATCACATCGGCCAAGTCAAACTGAAGATTTATAAACCACAATGGGATATTCGTTACTACGATGATCGCAATGGTGGTGAGAGCTTAAAAGCCTCTCTCAGACAGTTTATAGTCAATGTTGACGAAAGCGATGACAAAAACATTCGCGTTCGCAATTTCAGCTTTATGCGAAGTGGTGATGAGCCAATCAGAAGTGGCCGACTTGAAATTTGGATACTCAACCCTGCTTCAGCGCCCAAGTTGAAAACACAATCCCTCTCAATATGGGCAGAAAACGACGCTGAACCTGTAGAGGAATACGCGCCAAGCTCTACATTCACAGAAACATCTGAAACAGCATGGGTTGATCGTTCAAGCCTTCGCAAACAGCGTATCGCGTTAAACTATGCTCGTAGAAGCGATAAAAGCTTGATCAATCAACTGGCTTCGTTTCTGAAAAAAACAGGGTATACGGTTGATAAAATAGGGCGCGTTTCGATGAAGATTTATAAATCACAGTGGGATATCCGTTATTACTATGATAGAGAAGCTGCGAATCTGTTAAAAGCCCATACTCAGGCCTTTCTGGAAAATATTGGGAAGGAGAATACAGACATTCGGGTAAGAGATTTTAGCTTTATGCTAAAAGGCCCTCAGAAGATCCGAAAAGGCAGAATCGAACTTTGGATACTCAATCCGTAGTGGGTAGTGAGACAGTGAACTGATAGAAGGCAGATGACGCTGATTGTCATGACGCTACGCTGATTTTTAATCTGATTTTTTTTAATCTGTGTCAATCAATTTAATCATGATAAGTACTTTCGCCAAAAATTTTCAGGTATTTTAATAGAAGCAATGTTTATTTGTAATTAGAGACGCGAGGCATCGCGTCTCTACGAAACCGCGAATTGTAGAGACGCGATGCCTCGCGTCTCTTTGCGGTAAAATACCTGTTTATTTGTGGTTCAGTACTTAATCAGCGTTCTATCCACTTTTAAAACGGTTTTATCGCTTAGTACCTATACCATTAACCCTAAATTTATGAAATTAAAGTCTATCACCATTGAAAATTTCCGTGCTATTGAGCATATCCATTTGCCATTGCATCAACAATTAACCGTGCTAGTGGGAGAGAATGGAACGGGCAAAACGAGTATTCTGGATGCCATTAGCCTGGTTTTAGGAGAAATTCCCCACCATTTTCAAGTTCAGAAACAACGCTTTTTTGATGACAATGACATTCGACAATATTTAAAGCCAAATCAGTCAAAAAATCCTCTTGAATACGCGCCTTATGTGCGAGTTCAACTTGAAAACAGGGCAGGTTTAACTTGGCACTATGAATCACAAACAAAACAATTAAAAGATTGGAAAAGCGATCTAAACTTGAACGGTTTAAATGAGTTGCACAAGCATTTAGATCAAATGATTTTTGATTTGAATGACTCTAAAATCGTTGATATACCTGTGCTGGCATACTACGGTATGAATCGTGATAGCTTAATCATACCCAAAAATGAACCATTATATCGAGAATTTGATCGTTTTGAAGCTTTGAAAAACGCGCTTAACATCACGCCAGATTTTTGGACTGTGTTTGAATGGTTTTTTGCACAAGAAAATCTGGAACATAGAGAAAACGTTTGAGCGTCAAGATTTGGATTATCAGCTCACACTTTTAAAGGCGGTAAGACACGCTATTTGTCGTATGATTCCAGGAGCGAGTCATCCACGTACTCAAATGCAACCTTTACGTTTTGTAGTTGATTTAGAAATTGAAGGGGCAAAAAAGGACATTTTATCGCTAGAACAACTCAGTGGTGGTTATCGCGTCATGCTATCTTTAGTGATGGATTTAGCACGTCGTATGGCTTTGGCAAATGAACACCATTCAGAACACGCCATTGAATCAGAAGCCATTGTATTAATTGATGAAATTGACTTGCACTTGCATCCAAAATGGCAACAACGTGTGCTGGTTGATTTGATGAAGACTTTTCCAAACACACAATTTATTGTCACGACTCACAGCGCGCCGGTACTCACCACCGTCAAGTCAGAAAACATTGTTGTTTTGTATTACAAATCGGGAAAACTCATTGCCAGTTCACCCACATCGAATACCTACGGTGCCCAAGCTGGACGAGTGCTTAATGAAATTATGGGAGTTGAATAATGTTTTTTTTGCAGAATTTAATGAATTTACGCACAAGCTTCAAGATAATGATGAATGATTCAATGATGAATTATTCATCATTCTATCCACGCTCGCTGTAGTTTGTCAGATAAATATGTTGGCCTTGAATATACTGGATATCGATGCTTTGATAACGGTTAACGGTTAACTGATAACTGAAAAATTCTATTTGGTTGAATGTCTATGTGAATACCCGATTTAACCAATTTTGAAAGGCCGTTATTTCATTTGATTGTAGATTAATCAAATTTTGTTCAGGTTTTTCAATATCAATGGTACTGATTAAATTTTGCCCTGGTTTTTCTTGCCATGCTAACCAAGTATAAACTGTGGCTTTAGCACGACGATGTGGTTGCCCTTGAGGTTCAAATAATTTCACAGGTAATTCTTGAAGACACTTTTCTGCTTTGTTTAGGAGATCACGTTGTTGTCCATCACACACTGTTTGTTTGACTAAATCTTCCAACATGCCATCATTTTTATGATCTGGCATAATCCACAGGCCAACTTTTGGTAATCCATCTGGATGCTCAAATAAACTACCTTCATAAGCATGAGCAGGAGGTGAACTGATAATATAGCCTGCCTCTTTTATGGGAACAGTTAATTGCTTCCAACGTTCAGAAAAACCACCACTAATACCCGTATGATCGGCATCTGCTACAACCGCTAATTTTTTGATCTGTCCATCTTCAATGTCATGAAGTAACTCAAGTAATTCAGGTAATACTTTGGGTATTTTAGATACGCCACCACCTCTGATGTTTTCCACATCACAATCACCAGGGATTTTAATTGAGACACCTTGAATATCTAATAGGCGACACAAATTTTCTAAAAAAACCACGTCACAACGGCCTTCTACCAACAAAACGGCATCTTCCATTTTAACGTACCTCCAAATCCGCTTGAGTCACTCTTTGCAAGCTTTCTTTATTGTAAACTCTGGCAATCACTTGACCCTGATTAGTTGTTCTAACACTACGTCCTAATCGAAACAGTATAGCTTCTTCTTCACGGTTTTGAGAAACCTGTTGGAAAGCGGTTATACAATCCCAACTATGCGTCGTGGCAAAAACTTGGACGTTTAAATCCTTGGCCAGTTTGAAAATGAGTTCCCAGACTTTAGGTTGCACCGTGTAATGTAGGCCATTTTCAAATTCATCTATAAGTAAAAACCGGCCTTTTGCCTGTACGAGATAAAGGAAAAGTTGCAAAATTCGCCTGATGCCGTCACCATAACTTCTTAGAGGCTCTAGCTGTTCTTGTCCTTTGAGTTTAAGAAAAGGTTTCCGTTCAGCCACACTCGCATTTTGATTGACTTTTCTGAAGGTTAAGCCCTCTACTTTCGGTTCAATCAATTTTAATCCTTCAATCACCTGCTGCCCATGAGTTAAGGAAATGTCATCCCAAATAGCGGATAGTCGGTTGAGGGGAATAAAATCGGTTGGGATATAACCGCAAATCAATGTTAATCCCGTTTTTTGTAATTCTAATTGACCTAATTGGTAGTTGTCACGATCATAAGATTGGAAATCAAGCCAAATTTGTAAAATGCCAGGCGGCTCAAAGCGTGAGGCTACCATTGGTTTTTCGAGTTGATAGTTCTTAGCATTGATTTTCAACGACTGTCTTACACCCTCATAACTTTTGATAGCCACTTTTTCAAGTTCTTTTCTAACACGCCGTGGGAAGCTATCTTCCGATTCTTGAACACTTTTTTCCAAAGTGAAATAAGTCGGTTTCATACTGACATATTCCGTTTGATCAGTATTCCCAATATAAATGCCTTCTCCATTTTGAGGGAATGATCGATTGGTAAAGAAGTTTTCTACCGACAAGATGCCTTCACCATCGGTAATTTCTTCTAATTCATCATGTTTTTCAAGCAGTTTTTCAAGCAACAGAGGGGAACCCAATGAGTCATAAATACATAAGGCTTCCAAGACAGTACTTTTGCCGGCATGGTTCTTTCCCACAATGAGATTAATTTGTCCTAATTGTGGGATTTCCAAGTTTCTCAAAAGACGAAAATTTTGTATGTTGAGATTATTTAATTGAGGCATTAAGCTAACCCTTTTATTCAAGGTAAAATGTGAGTTGAAATCTTTCTTCAAGTCATTGAAGGCTTTCCATGTCTAACTTTTTTTCTGACTATCATATCTGAGAGTTTTCTAATATGCCTTTCATACTTGAGCGGGCAAACACAATACACTCATATAAATAATTTTGTCAAGCGTCGAAGCTAAATTATTGTGAAGCTCTGTTCAAGTTATAGCTTTCTAATAATATACCCTTCAGACTTTGGCGAGTATTCAAGAGATGCTGAACTTAATTTTGGAATACGGTTCAATTCCTAAGCGACAAGTTAAAAATCCTAAATCGTTGGTACGCATAAATCCATATCCGTAATAAGTGCAAACATAAAAAAAGCCCTAAGTCAAAAAACGACTTAGGGCTTGCTCTTGATTTTTCGATGGGTATTTTAGCTTTTTGCCTATGGTGTATGGTGGACAACAATGTTGCCTACCCTACCGAGTACTTTGTCATAAAATAACTCTCCTAAAATAACCCATAAAAACAATAACTTGTTGTATTAAATCGGACTGATTCCTAGAGCGTCATGGTACGCATTCTCACACAAACGGCGATGGGAAGGAGAAAAACGGCTACCCATCTTACGTTTGCTATTTATCATCGGGACAAATCGATTCACATGGTATACCATCTTGATCATTGTCTAAACGCTTATTACCACACGTATTTAAGTGATAATAGGCTTCCTCACATGAACCCATAGTTCCACAGTTGCGTTTGTCTTCACAAGAAAACTGAGGAGTAGGCTTAGGAGCAGAGATCGCTGCTTTGTTGACATACAAGGCCATCTGCCAGTGCCCAGTACTGCCATCTGTTCCATTAGAACCACCACCGTCAACATCCCAGTCACCAATACGTGTAGAATCCTTAGGGCCTGGACGAGGGGTTGCTGTGTTTGATGCGGTTAATTGAACATCGGTCACACACTGAGTTTCCGAAGAAATTGTGGCAGTGTTGGCATACATAGCCATCATCCAGTGCCCAGTACTGCCATCCGTTCCGTGAGAACCGCCACCATCAACATCCCAATAACCAATCTGCTTATAACCAGCCGGGCCCTTTGGCGCTGTTGAAGAACTGGAAGCCCTTAATTGAACATCCGTTACACAAGTAGAATTCTCAGTTAAACTCTTTTCCTTGTTAGTATACAAAGCCATCCGCCAGTGCCCAGTACTACCATCAGTTCCCTTAGAACCGCCAGCATCGACATCCCAATCACCAATACGTGTATAACCCTTAGGGCCAGGACGCGGGGTTCCTGTGTTTGATGCTGTTAATTGGATATCAGTCACACGAGGCTTGTCATTTTGAGCACTAACGCCTTTGCACTGACACACTGACATTTTCCCCTGTACAGTGGTCCACCAATGTCCAGTCCAGCCACCATGCTTCTCACAGACACCTGGACACTTCTTTTCAGCATCCTGTTGATTCCAAATCGGGCCGGCTTCCAGTGTTTCCGTCGCCTGTGCGGCACTAAATGGAAGTCCAAACGCGAAGATCATGGCAGCAAATATGACTGCTCTTTTCATAACTTTTTCTCTTCAAGAGTTAAACAAAAAAATTGACTCATTTTATTCATAAAAATAGAATCGATGATTTGTGAGCATCGCGTTTTTTCTACCTGCCAAAGGGGAAGAATGGTTTTGGGGGAAATTTTGGCGACTTCCGCTGTGGGTAATGGGCTATCTTGATCTAGGGATTGAGGGGGAATGATATCGCAAGGCGATTCGATTTCTTCAGCGAGTGTGCATTGCACCATATCGGCTGTTTCACCATAATGAGATACGAGATTATGGATCACGTTTCGCCATCCTAAAGTGCATAAAAAAAGCCCTAAGTCAAAAAACGACTTAGGGCTTGATGTTGATTTTTCGAGGGTGATTTGACTTTAGCTTTTGGCTATGATCAATTCAAGTATTTTTTGCACAAGGAATCGCCCACGCCTCTCTCATCCTTATCGCGTATTTTGCAGTTGTAACCTGGTCCATCCATAAAACCCCCTCCAGCAATACGGGCAATATACCATTCTCCCAGCGCAGCACAGGCTTGTTGTTGATTAGCTCTGGCTTCTTGAGGAGTCGCCAAAGTAAAGCCTTCCGGGCATTGACCATCCCCTTTTGAGGCTACGAATTGGATAGGTGCTGGGTTTCCTGCTCTGCATAAGGAATCGCCCATACCCCTTCTTGTATCCCAATCGCGTATCTTGCAATTGTAACCCGGGCCGTCCATAGAGCCACCTCCTGCAAGACGGGCAATATACCATTCTCCCAGCGCTGCACAGGCTTGTTTTTGATTAGCACGGGCTTCTTGAGGAGTCGCCAAAGTAAAGCCAGATGGGCATTGACCGTCCCCTTTTGAGGCTTTGAATTCTAAACGTAAACACAAGGAATCGCCCATTCCTCTGTCATCCTTATCCCGTATCTTGCAGTTGTAACCAGGGCCATCCATAGAGCCACCTCCAGCAAGACGAGCAATATACCATTCTCCCAGCGCAGCACAGGCTTGTTTTTGATTGGCTCTCGCATCGTCAGGTGTCGCTAGGACATAACCTGAAGGGCATTGACCATCACCTTTGACTGCCTTGAAATCTAAGGCTAAAGCCGTACCGACATTCATAAGCAGCATACTTGCTACTGTCAAGGTCATCAAAAATTTTTGCATGATTTTCTTATTTTCCTCATTTTTAATCAGTAGGAACACTTAAATTTTTTAACAATTTCTATACTTATAGGTTATGTTAAAAAACGTTTGTAAGAGCTACTTTAAATAGTCATACCAGTAAACGAAGGTCGGCTGGCTCAAACGTAGTGAATTCCCACCTATTTATGAAAGAAAGCTAAAATTATAGGTCAACCCACCCTACAATTACTTTCCCAGTATACACAATCACAATTAGACATTAACATCACCTGGTTTTGATTGTCGCTACCTTGATAAGCTAATGATATGCCAACTCTTCAATTCATTTGATAAGTGTTTGTACTATAAAGCATTGTTCGCCATTTAAACGCCATAAAGATAATCCCCAAAATGGGCATCTTTCCCGTTTTGGGAAAAAATATTGCCCTTTTTGGAACACGATATAAATGGCGCGATGGATAAATCATAAAGATGATTTTATGAGTTTCCAGTTTTGCTGCTTTCGGTAAAGGGTTGTTTTTCCGATTCCCAACAATTTTGCAGCTTGTACTACACTACCATTGCAAAATTCAATCGCTTCAAGAATCGCGGTTTTTTCTACCTGCCAAAGGGGAAGAATGGTTTTGGGGGGAGTTTTGGCTACTTCTGCTGTGGCTAATGGCTTATCTTGGGATTGAGGGGGAATGATATCGCAAAGCGGTTCGATTTCTTCAGCGAGTGTGCATTGCACCATATCGGCTGTGATTGTCTCACCATAATGGGATAGCACAAGATTATGGATCACGTTCTGCAATTGCCGAACATTACCCGGCCAGTCATAATTTAACAGGATTTTTTCGGCCTCTCGGCTAAAGCTTTTAAAGCTTTTCTCCTCCAATTGAGCATATTGCTTCAGAAAGCGAATGGCAAGCCGTAAAATATCTTGTCCACGGTGACGTAGTGGCGGCAGAAAGATCGAACTGACTTTTAAGCGGTAATAGAGATCTTGACGAAAACGCCCTGCCTTGATTGCGCTGTGCAACTGACGATTGGTGGCCCAAATAAAACGAATATCAACGGTTTCTAATTGGCTACTGCCGAGTTTATAAAAAGTACCGGTTTCGACAAAGCGTAGTAGCTTGCATTGTAAATTCAAATCCATTTCGCCTATTTCATCTAAAAACAAGGTGCCACCATTGGCTAATGATGCCATGCCTTGTCGATTTTGAATTGCGCCGGTAAAAGCGCCTTTGACATGTCCAAATAATTCACTTTCTATCAAGTTGTCTGGAATGGCAGCACAATTGAGGGCAAAAAACGGCTTATTCTGACGTTGACTGGCTTGATGAAGCGCCTGAGCGCAGAGTTCTTTACCCGTGCCCGTTTCCCCAGTAATTAAGATAGAAGCTTTGCTATTCGCGACTTGAGCGATTTTTTGGTAAACCCTCTGCATGGCGGGAGACGTTCCAATAAATTGAGAATAGGGCTTGACTTTTTTCTGGCCAGTTTCAGTGGGCGGGATTTCAGAGGATTTGCTGAGTGCTTGATGTAGTGTGAAGATAAGCTGATGAATTTTAAAGGGTTTTTGAATAACATCAAAAGTGCCATAGCGTCTCACCTCAACAATCAGATCAACCGCTTTGTCGGTTGTGATAACGATGACAGCACAGCCCAGTTGTTGTTGATGGATATGCTTGATAATGTTCATGCCATGCCTATTGGGCAATTCTAAATTCAGTAAAACAGCTTGTGGGATCACCTGTTGTAAGTACATTAAAGCGGCCTCAATGTCTACCTGTACCAATTTCATTGGTTCATTCTTCAAATAATCTTTATACCAATCAACTACCGAGGTATCGTTTTCAATAAGCAAAACAGTGGGGTGTTGTTTTGTTTTCATATCCTATATCAGTTATCACATCAGTTATCAGTCATCACATCAATTATCCAAAATGTTGATAGCTTTTTAATATTCAGATAATTATTTTCAAAGAAGGGTTCGATCTAAAACCAATCTCACGCAAAGGCACAAAGGCGCCAAGAGACGCACGGCCGTGCGTCTATTGGCGCGAAGCGTGAGAATGTGACAAAATTATAAGACAATGAGTTATAAAACATCATATCGTTTCTCCTAAATTTCTTGTGATATAGTTAGTTTGAGTTAAAACCTTACTAATTGTTAATTAATTATGAAGAAAAATAGGACTCTGTACAACATTCTGTGAAAATATAGGGTTAAAATGAAATGTTCGTTTAACCAACCCTTCTCAATTTAATAATGAGTGCCTTCCCAAAAACGCCAGTGCTCAACAAAAACCCTCTTAAGCTGTAAAGCGATGGAGAGAAACTATAAGTATGTGCTTGTAGTGTGCGTAGCGTTTATCGCAGAACGAAAAACACCTATATTAATTAATAATAGATAGAAGCCAAAAAATAAATTGATTTTTTTGCAAATCTCTTGACAAGGCTGAAGCTAATGTTTTAGCCTATCCACTTCATTATGATTGAAAGTGCCGATAACAAATCAGGGGATGAAATCAAGTTGTACTTAGTTTTTTTGATTGCGCTTCATTATGATTTGGGTGGCATATCACAGTAAAATGATATCAGTTAATGTCAAATAACATTGTCTGTTCAGCGACAAACCGATGGCACCCATTAAATAACTGATGTTACGCACTCAACTTCTGTGTCTATTCAAACACTTAAAATTAATTTCGATTTTAATTTTTTAAATTATTTTTTTGAATCAATAAGTTATGAATTAAAATCAGCGCTGTAGAGACGCGATGCTCGCGTCTCCGGCCTCGCGTTTCTGGCCTCGCGTTTCTGGCATTGAGACGCGAGGCATCGCGTCTCTACAGCGCTGATTAACTTTTGGGCCAGTTTTTTATCAAAAAAAGAATCTGGGTGCGTAACATCAGTAAATAACTCAACTTAAAATGCGAAGCGAGGGGAGAAAAAAATATTTCCAAAGCTATTTGGAAACAAGCTTGACATTCATTTTTACTTAAAATACGAGACATGGTTCAACTCAAGGTAATTAGATGCTCCATTTTGCAACCCTATTTAACCTTTTTTTAAACAACCCTGTCTTATTTTTTACTCATTTTTTTTTGAGGACTGTATTAATGACTCATCATTCAGATGAATCTATTCGACAATTGACTGAAACAGTTAGTACGCTAACAAGCATTGTAGCCAAAAATGAAAACCGCTTTCGTTGGTTTAGTGTTGCTTTGATCTGTCTTACTATGTTGGTTCTCTACATGGGATTTAATAAGATTACCCCAGTTCAAGCTGCACCATCAATGACTACCAACGGCGATCCTCAGATAAAAAGGATAGCTGATCTCATGGAAGGGATGCTGGCTAAAGATTCACCCTTGTCATCCTTGTTCATCTTATTTCAGAGGGCTAAAGAAGACTCTGATATGTTGCGAACCCAACTAGGATGTACTGAAACACAGCCTTGCGGAACGGGAATCATGATGGCTATGAACGGCATTTTAAATTATGAGGTACCACAAGAAGCCACAGGTGCTCAGTTCAAAGTCAAGAACGGTATGGACGATTTTCTCCGCTTAGTTCATAGACTCAGACTGGATTCTGATTCTCTAAGACAGCGAACGGGCACGCCGGATGGAAGCGGATTATTTTCATCCTATGAAATTCATAAGGATTTGGAAAAAATTAGTATAGCGCTTTCCGCTGTGCCAGCAATGGTAGAACAGATGCATATCATGAATCTGAATATGGCTGTTATGTCCCGTGATATGGATTCGACTATCGGTCGTATGGGCCGTATGATGCCAGGTGGTCCAGGTGGTTGGTGGTAGTCATTCGATATACCCAAAAATCATTTTTGAGATAAAGCGAGTCTAGGGTGGGTAGTAGCGAGGCGAAAACCCACCATTCTTCCTACCCGATATGAATTGACGGTAAGTAAGTTTTCGTTAGGTACGAAGAACATACGTCGCATGGGTTACGTTCCGGGTGGGTTTCGTCCTCATGCCCTATCGCTCGCTTGTCCACCATTCCCTCACCTTCCAAGCTCACGCTTTTCGTTGTGGCATAGTCTTATTTTTAGCGGCTTTGCGCGAAGCGTGAGATTAATCTTCAGCTTTTCCCTCCAAAAACATCTCTAATCCTTCTTGTTCATTGAGTTGAGCGTTTTGTGATATATAACAAATCCTCCACCTGTGCGGTTAGAAATTCCCATCGCAGCTCGAATCCACAATAGAAAAAATCACACGGCTTGTTTTGAAGCCACAGGAATGTTCGCGAATATAGCAGAAAACCAACCATTGATATAGCGTTTCCCGATTGAATAAAGTACACATATGCCAAGTCGGTATGCAAAGGGTGCATTCCCAAAAAACATTATCAATTTGACGCAAAATAAATTTGGAACGAAAAAAACTGCAAAATAAATTTGGAACGAAAATTCGCCGCGGCAAAATAAATTTGGAACGAAAATTCGCCGCGGCAAAATAAATTTGGAACGAAAATTGCGCCACGGCAAAATAAATTTTGCACTAAAATCAAATTTGTACTTAGCGTAGCCGACCTTCGGTTCATTCAATCGGGAAACGCTATAGTGAAAGTCAATGCCAATTGTTCAACAGGCGATAATATTATTGACTCTAAATGTCAAAATGTTGATAACCTTTCATTTTGAGTGTTAATAGTTGTCCATTAGCATCTAGGCAACGTAAACCGGATATCGTTTCTATTGTGCCAATACGAGTATATGAATGGGTTGTTAGTGCGTTTCGTAAGGCCGTTTCTCTATTCGGCGGCACTGTGAAACACAGTTCATAATCATCGCCAGCATTTAAAGCTAAATGCCATGCCGATTTGCAAGATAAATGTTGACGCAAGGCTTGTGATAAGGGCAATTTTTCAAGTTGTAGCGATGCGCCTACAGCACTGGCTTTTAAAATATGCCCTAAATCGGCCGCCAAGCCGTCGGATATATCAATGGCGCTGCTCGCAATGCCACGTAAAGCTTGGCCTTCATGTAAACGGGGCGTGGGCCGATTGAGGCGCGATTCAACATAATGTTGTATAGGAATCGGTAAAACGATCCCTTCTTCTTTTTGGACAGAGGCTAAGCCTAGCCCAGCATCCCCAAGGGTGCCAGTGACATAAATGCCATCACCTGGTTTAGCACCGCCTCGTAACAAGGCTTGCTCAGGGGGAACAAAACCACTGATTTGTATAGTGATCGTTAAAGCAGGCCCATAAGTGGTATCACCGCCGATCAAACTCACCTGATGCTTTTCGGCCAATTTGCGTAATCCTTGAGCGAATCCTTTCAACCAAGCCTCATCTGTTTTTGGACACGTCAGGGCCAAAGTCATCCAGGCCGGTGTTGCGCCCATAGCCGCCATATCACTGAGATTGACAGCGAGGGCTTTATAGCCGATATCGTGGGGACGAGTTTTATGCGGAAAATGTACCCCTTCGACTAAGGTATCAATGGCAGTCGCCAATTGCATACCAGCGGGTACCTGACATAACGCCGCATCATCGCCTACTCCCAAAATAACATCAGTCCGTTTAGGAAAAGTGTCGCTAAAATAACGCGCAATCAGATCAAATTCTGCTAGAGACATTGGTTAATGATTAATGGTGAATGGTTAATGGTTAAAGATGAATTATGAAAGATTGTCATTGTGAAACTTCGTTACTGAAGCCATTGTGAACAGAGGTTCTTTGAAGTGAATTTTTAATCATTATAATCAGATTGTTATCTTTAGCGTTCTGAGAACGTGATCATTTAAATGAATCTGACAGAATGACATCACACCCCAATGAAACAATGGAAAATGAAAAAAGGCTAATATGATAAAATTTCAAATTCCCCCAACATCAAAATTTCCACTTTTTCCAAAAAGCCTAAAACAGTAAAAAGGATGAGTAATAATTGATATGATAATTAATAATGTGAAACTGATAACTGATAACTGATATGCTAGAAATTATTCTATCTGGTGGTTTGATTATTTGGCCAATTATTTTATGTTCTGTCATTGCTATGGCGATTATTGGCGAACGGTTTTGGAGTTTACAATCCCAAAAAGTGGTGCCTAAAGGTTTGGTGGCTCAAGTTTGGAAATGGGCGAAAGAGGGTAAGTTAGATAAACAACGCTTGGCTCGTTTGCGTAATCATTCCCCTTTAGGCCTTATTTTAGTGGCAGGTTTAGTGAATCGATATCATGATCGCGATATGATGAAAGATGCAATACAGGAAGCGAGTAATCGGGTAATACATGATCTGGAAAAATATTTAAATACTTTAGGTACAATCGCTGAAATCGCGCCTTTATTAGGGTTGTTGGGTACCGTGATGGGTATGATTAGAATGTTTGCAGCGATTGGTGAAGTCGGGCTCGGTAATCCTATGGTATTGTCAAGCGGCCTTTCAGAAGCCTTGGTTACCACGGCCGCTGGATTAACGGTTGCTATTCCCGCTTTTATCTTTCATCGGTATTTTCGGGGTGTAGTAGATGAATTGATTTTGTCTATGGAACAAGAAGCGTTGAAAATGGTGGATGTTTTACATGGTGAGCGTGAGCAGTAATGCATCAGTTCATGAATTTATAGTATAAAGAGTAGAGAGAGCGTTTTAATGATTTAAATAACACAGAGTACACTTCGATCCACAATGAAAACCACAAGCCGTGTTTTAAATGACATGCCGAACACCTTATGTAACGTCTGAATGCCTATACAACTCACTATGAAATTTCGCCGCCATCAACGTCAAAATAATTTTCGAGTTAATTTAACACCGCTGATTGATACCGTTTTTTTGTTGCTCATCTTTTTTATGATGACAACGACTTTTAATCGGGAATCACAACTGAATATTGATTTACCAGAGGCTTCGGGTGAACATGCGAGTCAGCAAGACGATGTGATTAGAATTATTATTAATGGACAAGGCGAATATGCCATCAATGATGTCGATCATAGTTTGATCAATACACAATTAGACACACTGAAACGCGCTTTGAAAGAGGCCGCCGGTGATCTGGAGAATCCGCCATTATTGCTCAGTGCCGATGAAAATGCACCACATCATGCCGTAATGAAAGCGATGGAAGCTGCCCGCGATTTAGGATTTGTCCGTTTGCGCTTTGAAGCGCAGCAACGCCCTGATAATGGGAATGAATAATTGATTTCCGTTCAGACGCAGTAACGAGCTTCGCTCGTTCAACTTTACTTTGAAGGGCTGATTTCCGTTCAAACTTTAGTTTGAAATCGCCACTGGAGTTCAAACTTTAGTTTGAAGTCGCCACTGGAGTTCAAAGTGGGCGCATTCCCAAAAAAAGGGTCATTATCAATCTTGGCCGTCGCAAAATAAATTTGGAACGAAAATCAGGCCCTCGCAAAATAAATTTTGCGCTCCAATCAGGCCCTCGCAAAATAAATTTTGCGCTCCAATCAGGCCCTCGCAAAATAAATTTGGAACGAAAATCAGGCCGTCGCAAAATAAATGGGAACGAAAACCCAAAAATCAGAAATGAAATTTGATAACATTTTATATGGTAAACACCCTTTAGCCTGGCTTTTAGCCCCACTTTCTTGGCTATTTTGTGCGATTGTTCAAATACGCCGACAAGCCTATTCTATCGGTTTACTGACTCGCCATCATCTACCCGTTCCCATTATTGTTGTCGGTAATATCACCGTGGGCGGAACCGGTAAAACGCCTATCGTGATAGCGCTTGCACAATGCTTTAAAAAACAAGGCTTTAAACCCGGCATTGTCAGTCGAGGATATGGTGGACGCGCTAAAACTTGGCCTCAAGCCGTGTATCCCGACAGCGATCCACGCCTTGTCGGTGATGAACCCATATTATTAGCGCGACACAGTGGATGTCCTGTCGCCGTCGCGCCTAAACGTATTGCAGCCGTACAAAGTTTATTAGACAATGAACAGTGCAACGTAATAATCAGTGATGATGGTTTACAACATTACGCCTTACATCGCGATCTAGAAATAGCTGTACTGGATGACATACGCCGCTGTGGTAATGGGCGCTGCTTACCCGCCGGGCCTTTGCGTGAACCGTTGAGTCGTCTGAAAACAGTCGATTTTATCCTGATAAAAAGTACGGATTCACAAAAAAAAACCCCGTTTCTAGAAGAAACGGGGTTTTTAACCACGATGACTTGTGAACTCATTATGCCAGACGACATAAAATGCATCGTGAACAAACACAGTTTACGCCCTTTATCGACATTACGCGATAAGCCTGTACATGCCATTGCAGGAATAGCTTATCCAGCACGGTTTTTTACCCATTTACGTGACAACGGTTTAAAACTGCACTGTCACATATTCCCCGATCATTATGACTATCAAGCAAGCGATATTCACTTTAATGATGATTTACCCGTGATTATGACCGAAAAAGATGCCGTTAAATGTCAGCATTTTGCCGGCCCACAGCATTGGTATTTACCCATAACAATCCGTTTGCCTAATGCATTAACTGAACGTCTATTAGACACACTGAAAAGGAAACAATATGAACCCAAAACTCTTTGACATTTTAGTTTGCCCCGTGACTAAAGGCCCCCTGATTTATGACAAAGACAATCAGGAACTCCTGTCTAAAAGCTCACGGCTCGCTTACCCTATTCGTGATGAGATTCCCGTGATGTTACCTGATGAAGCTCGCCACTTAACATTGGACGAAATCGAACACCTGAAATCCCATTATGATTAAAATCTTATTTGTTTGCATGGGCAACATTTGCCGATCCCCAACGGCCGAAGGCGTATTCACCCAATTAGTTCAACAAGCGGGATTGAGTGAACAGATTCAAATCGATTCCGCAGGAACACATGACTACAACATCGGCAATCCACCCGACTTACGATCACAAGAAGCGGCCCATCAACGGGGTATTGATTTAAGCAAACTACGCGCTCGCCAAGTAAGGGTGGCAGACTTGGTTGAATTTGACTACGTACTCGCTATGGACAAGTATAACTATCAGATTTTAGATTCAATCTGTCCACTTGAACATGAACATAAACTACATTTATTGCTAGATTTCGCCCCCGAACTGAACACCAAGAAGTCCCCGATCCCTATAAAGGGGGGGACAACGGCTTTGAACAAGTACTGAATTTAATCGAAACCGCCGGAAACGGCCTGTTAACTGAAATACGCGAACAACTTTAATTACGTACGTGCTCGATAAGTAATACGACCCTTTGTTAAATCATAAGGCGTTAACTGTACAGTCACTTTATCACCAGTCAAAATGCGGATGTAATGTTTACGCATCCGCCCTGAAATATGAGCTGTAACCTGATGACCATTTTCTAATTTCACACGAAACATGGTATTAGGTAGAGTCTCCGTGACGACACCTTGCATTTCAATACTTTCTTCTTTAGGCATACCCTGTAATCTTTAAAGTTGAAAAATCAACTCATTATCCACTTATTTCCTAAAAGTGCAATACTGATATGACAGGCGTGACAATAGTTCAGATGTTCACGTTAATTTAAATGAAAGTCATCCGTCATTTGTATAGCGTTTCAGAAAAATATTTTAAAAAAAAATAGCCAACAGGGGGGGCCATTGTCTAAAAGATCAAGTCCCCTTTTGGGGGACGACATCATTAATCTGAATACCTATAGTAGGCGATTTATCGCCTATTACAAAACTCAAAACAACAAACCTTTATAAAAGCAGCACCGCTTGAAATAATAAACCCTTGACATGAAAAAATTTTCATGAACGATAAATAGTACCCTAGTGTTATTAACTATTTTAATTATTTTTTTAAGATCAAATATACCGAACGGACTTTAAAAAGGCTGTTTCACATTTAGCGTAGCACACGGAAGGTTCACGCTAAAGTTTAGCGAAACGAAACTTTAGCGTGAACCGAAGGGAAGCTACGCTAAATTCAGTTTTTGCGCGCAAAGAATTTTTGCGTGAAAGGGATTGTGCTTCATTTATCAAATTATTTTTCTTTCAATCTAGCTTCTCAACAATCTGGGGATGAATAAAATTCCTTATATAGCGTTTCCCGATCTCATGACGTACAGTTATATTAAGAAAATCGATCCGCAAAATAAATTTGGAACGAAAAGAAGGCCGCAAAATAAATTTGGAACGATAATGATTTGTACTTCATTCAATCGGGAAACGCTATACTTTTAGTATAAATATTAATATTCGAGTCAACCATTTAATAAACTTGTTTCTCAATCAAAAATCAAAATTGAACTCAAGCAGGCCTTTTTTGGAAAGTCCACAGCAAAAGGAGGCCCAATTCCTAATTTCAAAAAAATCAAAAAAACAGGCGTTACCTAAAACCGTGCTAGAAGACAATCTAAGCAAAACACTTTAACGCTCAATGAGCCTGCTTCATCTTCATTCCATGCACCATGTACGGAATGACATGTTTATCAAAAGCCTCGTTCCAGGCTTCTTGATATTCATTCGTCCATTCAGCACAATATTCCTCAATCACTTGCAAGAAAACATTTTTAAATTTTTCTAAATCTTCCTTGTCTAATTTGTACTCACTGTGTTTGCTGCCCATTTTGACCAAATGGGGATGAGCAATTTCAGTGTCTTCAGTGACTCGAGCAACTAACGCCAGGGTTTCTACCATTTTTTTCTTATGGCGATCCATCGTATCCGAAAAAAGCGGTTTATAATCAGGATACTGATTAAAAAAGCGATCATAAAAACGGGACACCATCTCCTCGTGTTTACCAGCCAGTTGATCCCAAGATTGTCCAATGAGTTGTGTATTCATCAATGTCTCCATCTGGTAGTTCAAAGAAACAAAGCATAAAGCCCTCACAGAAGCTTGCACGGAGCCAAACACTGTAATCCGGCTTGTAGGGGCAATCCATTATGGTTGCCTCTCGCTCTATAACAACTCTGATTAGAATACCAGATAGACAATGAAAGTCAATGATTTTATTATAATTTTTATTTATTGAAATCTATCATAAAAACTTAATGAGTGAGTGAATTATTAAATAAGTAAATTCTAAAATATTGAATTACACCCATTAAAATATTATATAGAAACGATAAACTCACCCCCCATCAATGATATTATGAAATAAATGAAATTACGTCATGTTCATCTTTACCTGATTTATGGATTCCATTTTGTATTAGTCTTGTGTACTGCATCCGTATCAGCAGGTGAATTACATCTCGCTGTAGCCGCAAATTTTACGCAGCCTCTTAAACAACACCTGAAACAACAATTTGAAAAAGATTCAAGACACCGTCTCATCATCAGTTTTGGAGGGACGGGTCAACTGTATAGCCAAATTAAATATGGTGCGCCTTTTGACCTCTTATTAGCGGCGGATATGAAACGCCCAGAAAAACTGGTTAGCGAAGGCCTAGCCGTTGCAGGGAGTTTATTCACTTATGCAGAAGGTCAATTAATCTTGTGGAGCCCCGATCCCGATATCGTCGATGCCAACGGAAAAATACTCAGCACCGGTCAATTTAAACACCTAGCCATCGCACATCCCAAAATGGCCCCTTATGGTGCTGCCGCAAAGCAAGTGTTAGAAAAACTCGGACTCTGGAAAACACTTCAACGTCAACGCCAAATCGTGCGAGGCAACAATGTCAGTCAAGCCTACCAATTTACCGCAACAGGCAATGCACAACTCGGCTTTATTGCCCTCTCCCAATACCAGGCCACCCCGAAACGCGGTTCACACTGGCAGGTTCCAAAAGACTGGTACAGCCCTATTCTACAAGGTGCAGTCTTGTTGAAAAGAGGCCAAAACAATCCCGCCGCAAAAGCCTTTATCGCATTCTTGCAAAGTGATTCAGCACGTAAAACCATTGAAGAATTGGGTTATGTTGTGCCCTTGAGACGCGAGGCATCGCGTCGGAACGAAACACGCGAATCATTAATTTAGGAATTGTAGAGACGCGATGCTTCGCGTCTCTAATAAATAGGTATTTAGGAATTGTAGAGACGCGATGCTTCGCGTCTCTAATAAATAGGTATTTTACCGCAAAGGGCCCCCGCAAGGGATTGCCCCCTCTGTGGTACTCTGTGTTGAAAATAGATTAATCCTTTATAACTGAACTCATTAAATAACAGATGTTTGACATGCCCATAAACTGGTCACCCGTTTGGATTACGCTACGCTTAGCCACCATAACAACGCTCATATTGTTATTGCTAAGCACACCACTCGCCTGGTGGTTAGCACAAACCAAATGTTGGTGTAAAAGCATTATCGAAGCGGCCGTTTCCTTACCGCTAGTGCTACCGCCTACCGTCTTAGGTTTTTACCTGCTCGTCACACTAGGCCCACAAGGCCCGATTGGTAGCGCATGGCAATCATTGACAGGCGGTTCTCTCACCTTTACCTTTACCGGATTAGTGATCGGCTCCGTTCTGTTTTCACTGCCTTTTGCCGTCCATCCCCTGCAAAATGCGTTTACCGCTATGGGACAACGGCCCTTAGAAGTTGCCGCCACATTGCGAGCCAGTCCCTTAGACCGGTTTTTGACCGTCGTCATACCACTCGCCCGCCCCGGTTTTCTAACCGCCGCCACCCTCACCTTTGCACATACCGTAGGAGAATTTGGTGTCGTTTTAATGATAGGTGGCAGCATTCCCGGTCAAACGCAAGTCTTATCTATTGCTATTTATGAACAAGTCGAAATGCTAGAATTTCAACAAGCCCATCTGCTATCAGGTGGCATGTTATTATTCTCATTTGTCATCTTATTAACGCTTTATACTATTAATAAACGTCTTGACTACAACAAATAAATCTCGGATAAAAAGATGTCTACATTACAAGGACGTTTTCAATTACAACAAGGGAAATTTACCCTTGATATCGACTTTCACACCCCCAGTCAAGGTGTCACGGCCCTCTTCGGGCCCTCCGGTTCCGGTAAAACCACCCTATTACGTTGTATCGCCGGTTTAGAACGGGCCAAGCCCGGATTTTTAGAAATCAATGGCAGCTGTTGGCAAGACGAATCACGCGGTTTTTTTCTACCCACTCATCAACGTCCCTTGGGTTACGTCTTTCAAGAAGCCAGTTTATTTTCCCACTTAAGCGTGCGAAAGAATCTGGAATATGGGCAAAACCGCACGCCCCCGAAACAACGCAAAGTGGCCTTTGAAGAAGCCGTAGAACTGCTCGGTGTTGCCCCCTTGCTAACACGCAATCCCAAACGTTTATCAGGGGGTGAACGACAACGAGTTGCCATTGCACGCGCCCTGCTCACCAGTCCCAAATTGTTATTAATGGATGAACCCCTAGCCGCCCTTGATGCCAACAGTAAAGCCGAGATTATGCCTTATTTAGAAAAGTTGCACCAAGCGTTATCCATTCCCGTGTTATACATCAGTCATGCCATACCCGAAGTGATGCATATCGCGGATAACATGCTCCTCATTGAAAAAGGTAAGCTGATTGGCAGCGGCCCCTTGTTAGAAGTTTTAACACGGCTAGATTTACCCCTATCGCACAATTATGAAGCCGGTGTCGTTATAGAAGCCACCGTGACTGAACATGATGAAACCTTTCATCTCACCTACTTAGCGTTTAGTGGTGGACGCTTAAACCTGCGCCGTGAAGACTTAGCAATCGGTTCCACAGTGCGCGTCGTCTTAAATGCACGGGATGTCAGTTTAGCCTTAGATAACGAAGTCCATTCCAGTATTCTCAACATTTTTCAGGCCACCCTCTTAGAAATAGCGGAAGAATCACCGGGACAACTGATCATTAAATTAGACGTAAACGGCGCTTTACTACTGGCTAGAATTACGAAAAAATCGGGCGTATTATTGAATTTGCAAGTCGGCATGAGAGTTTATGCCAGAGTTAAAAGTGTGGCATTATTATAATAGTGGGCAAACGGACAATCTTATGATTGCCCGATTCCACTTTTCCATTTTCCATTTTTCATTTTAGAGGGCATTATGTCTGGAATACTAAAAGGACTGTTTTTTATTTTGACAATCATCGCTTTAATCAGTGTATCAAGCGGCCTCTTTATTGGAGCCGGATACCTGATTGCCATGATATTTTCACTCAGCTTATTTCAAGCATCAGTGCTTTGTATCGGCTCATCATTTGTTTTTGCATTCATTCTTTTTGGAATGATGTTTGACAAACAAACGTTTAAAGTCATTCATCTGAACCACAAAAAAACAACGTTTGTTTTCGATCCTGAAGAGGAAAATAAAGATGACAAATTTCAGGAAGAAGTGATTCATCATGTTCATAAGGAAACAATAACGCCTGTAAGAACCTCAAAAGTGGGCAGAAACGAGCCTTGTTCTTGTAAAAGTGGCAAGAAATACAAATTTTGTTGTGGAGCCAACAGTGAATAACCATACAAAATGCGTAATTTAGATTTGAAGAGACACCAACCCTGAAAATGTGAATAGCAAGGATGGTGGGATTGCTCGACGCGGGGTGTTTCTACGAGCAATCCCAGCCTATACTCAGCACTGTCATAGATTGAATTTAAAGAAGAATGATGAATGATGAATGATGAATTATAGCCGCCACGGGCGGAGTTAAAAATTGATGAAAGGATTATTTTCAAAGGCGGGATCGCTCTAAAAGCTCACGCTTCGAGCCAAGGCACTTCGGTGCTAATATGCTTCTTAGCGTCTTAGCGGCTTTGCGTGAAATTAAAAAAAGCCTCACAGATTGAAATGAAAAAAAACGGGGATTCCTGTGTCACCTACCATTTATTGACGCTTAAATCTCATCAACAGGTGAATTGGCGAAAATAGGTAGGCTAAACAGATGGTTAAGTGATACGATACTCCTGCGCTGAGAGTATCACTTGGTTAGATTGATGGGGTGCGTGGGAGGCATACTACGTTTGTTTGCTGTTCATCACCTAGAAATGGCATTACAATAAACACACGATAATTTTTTGATGTCATTTGCACAACGACAGTTTTTACAAATTTTAATCTCTATTGGAATGTCTTTTCTTAGCATTTTTACTTTAATTGGAAAAGGGAGAATTTTTAATAATTTATAAATATCATTTTTCGGTTCTTTTCCAATTAAAATGCCTCTTACTGATTTATCAAACATTTGTTTTTGAATATCCTCTAAATATCCATTTAGTTGTAAAACATCACTATCAATAAGTGGTGTTACTTTTAATTCCACAACGACGATTTCATGCTTTAAATAAACCACAATATCAGCTCTACCTGATTCTAAGCATTTTTGAGGTTCAATGGAAGCATTTAAAAATTGAGGTTCGATAAGATATGGGTGGATTTCAAGCAAACTTTGAAGCTCACTTTCTGGCATTTTTTGATGACTAATCATTGATTTGTTCCAAAATTTCGGCACAAACTTGTTTAAACTGAGCGGTTGACTCATCTCTTGGTTTGTAAATACACATTGGAATAAATTCAGATGCTGCTTCTCTAAGAGATGTCCTCTGATGTATCATGGTATCAAAAATTTTCGCCTTTTTATCAATCGAACCTTTTTCTTTGAAATCAGAAAACTTTTGTTTTATATCTTCTATTCCTAGTCCATGAGCATTAATAAATCCAGAACGACTGTTACCAGATTTAATGACATTATTTAATAAAATGCCAGCCAGTTTTACCGATTTATCAGATTCTTCTTCTGCAATTTCAATTACTTCATTTAATTCTTTTATAAGCAATTCAATTCCAAACAGAGATAATTTTTCCGGCAAAGCAGGTATCACATAATAATCTGAAGCATATAAAGCGTTCATAGTCGCAGTATAAAGATTAGGCGGGCAATCAATAAGGATTAAATCATATTGTTCTTTAATTTTTTCAAGTGCTTTGTTTAAAATAATATATTGAGTACGTTTATAGGTAACAATCTTTTGTTCTAATTCTTGTAAATGAAAAGAAGCTGGTAACAAATCAAGTTTGGGAAGTGGTTGTGTTTCTTTATAACGTACAACAGAATTAATAATCACATTTTCAAAATCAAATTTCTCTTTTTTTTCTATTGCGTCAAGAAATATTTGATAGACCGTTTTGGAAATAATTTCTTCTTTAGATGCTTCATGATTTTGATTTTGAAGCAGAATATCATTAATATAACGTTCTGGATTCATAAGCAATATCGACGTATTTGATTGTGCATCCGCATCTATAACCAGGACTTTTTTATGACTGTGTGCAAATTCCCCTGCAATATTCACACAACAAGTCGTTTTGCCTACACCGCCTTTTAAGTTGATAAAACTAATTACTTTTGCTGTCAAAGAACATTCCCCTTAGTAAATTTTTAACACTTTGAGCCTAATCTTTATCTTTTGGTTTCTCTGATATCCTTACTTCAGTCATTAACGAAGCTTGTCCTTCTTCTTTTTCAGGTTTAGGGATATCTTTTCCTTCCCGCAGGAATTTGATTAGTTTAGTGTAATATTTCTCTAGCTTTTCTATTATTTTTTTATATTGTTCAATAGGTTCTCTTTCAATTGATTTCGTATTAAACAAATAATCAGAATATTTTTTTCCTCTTGGTTGGATTTCATCTTCAGGCTTCGGAATTTGAATGATATTATTAGTTTTTTCAGTAAAATTGCATATTGAACCATCATTAGAATTTTTCCATAAATCCTGTTTTTTATCAAAAATTTGTAAATCTTGAATTTCATCCTTTATATCCATAGTTATAAAAAATGTTATTTCTTTTCTCACAAATAAATTCATAGCATCTTTAGGAGAAGAAAGTTCTTTTGCTTCGGAAAGAGTTAAACATAAGGGTATTGTATTCTTACCTCGCAGAATATAACCTTCAATATTTTCCAAAAAAGTAGTATCAACTTTATCAAATCCTTCAGTAGTAAAAACGCAATTGTAAAAAATGAAAGATTTGTTAATTCCATCCGCCACCCACAAAATAAATTTACGTTCACTAGGTTTCACATTTGTTAAAAAATTACTCGCATCATTAACATTGTTATAACTCAAAAATAATATTTTTTTACCACTTAAATTCTTGGCATCTTTACATAAAACCGTCATTGCTTTTTTTGTAGTACCTTCAAATAAGCCTTGAAGTTTTTTATAAAAATCTACGCAATCAATATTAAACTTACCTGTTTTATCCCCAAAAGTTTTTTTCCCTATATCCTCACAACAAGCCTTGATAGAATTAAGATAAGAAAGAACGTCTTTGTACAACTTTGAGTCTTTTGTAGTCGTAATGATACTGGTTGCTTCAAAATTGAACCCTTCTAAGGCACTATTGGTAAAATTTTGGCTCCCTATCCAAATTTCTGCTTTACCGTCAGGAAGATTAAATAAAAGTAATTTAGTATGCAAGAGTGGTTGTTGTTTCTCTGTACTACTACGATATAAGAACAAATAAATATTTGAATTTTTTTCGACAAATTCTTTTAAGCAGTCAATATCCGTTGGTTGATGGATATCAACACAAACAAAAGAATCATCAAGGCTTAATTTATAAGCTAACTGTTCAAAATAATCTATTTTTAAATTCCAAAACGCAACAGCAGCTTTTAAGGAATTACATTCTTTGATAGATTGCTTTAATTTCTCTTTGATGTTTCGCTGTTCTTTAGATTGTAAAAATTCTATTTTCATATTCAAAAAATTTTCCTAAAAATAATTTTTAGCCAAGTAGGGTAAGCAACGTTGGTGCATTTGCACCGATACTTTGCAGTTGAGTTAATACAAAACCAGCCTATTCAGAATAATTATAATGATAGGGATTGTTAATGGTTAAATTTTAATTATTAATTGTGTATGTTAATTATTAATGTTTTGTCGTGTGACATCAACAGCCCGGCCTTATGCCGGTTCCTCACGAACTGTTAGAACGAATAGGTGACATACTGATTGTCTCTATGTAATAGAGGTCAATATCTTTAAGTCAAGTCTTTTTTATAAAAATTTTGGGAGTTCTAAGTTTAACCTAAGAACCTGCCCTTTAACAATAAGTTAATAGTTAATGTGTTATCTGTGACATCAGTGGCCCCACATTATGCCTATCTCTCACTTTTTGGAAATATAGGCCAATATTTTTAATAAGTCAAGCCCTTTTTGAAAATACGATAACTACAAGGATTAGTTATAATAAAGGATAAGTCTTTGCCATTTAATGAACTCATCAATCTCAATCTCATTCATTTCTTGATGGCACTTTTCGTTTATAGCATTTTTCGATTGGGTTAAATACAAAAGAGGGCTCGCGCGTGGGCTTGCCCCTACAAATTAATGTATTTAGCGTAGCTTCCCTTCGGTTCACGCAAAAGGGAAACGCTATATAGCGTTTCCCGATTGAATAAAGTACAGTTATATTAAGAAAAACGAACCGCAAAATAAATTTGGAACGAAAATCAGGCCGCAAAATAAATTTGGAACGAAAATCAGGCAGCAAAATAAATTTGGAACGATAATGATTTGTACCTCATTCAATCGGGAAACGCTATATTAGGGAGTTGGAATTTTCTATTATACCGTTATAGGACTAATTGTAATATCATATGGGTGCAGTTCCTTTTTTACCATCATGACAAAGCAGAGCAGACTTGGTCAATATATTGATATTTTGATGCATAATTTCTTTCAAATTCTTGTTTTAAGTGAAAATTCCAGTAATCTTCAAAATCATTGCTCTTAATTATTGATCGTAGCTTCAATATAGCTTCAGCACCTTCTAGACCCCAACGAGCCCCTGTAATATCCATTCGGTCTTTGACCAAATATCTACAGGTTCCCTCAATCGCTATTGTACCAATTATATATTTTTTTGTAAATAAGTTTGATAGTCTATGTATTCTTTATTTTTTGTGAGGTAGTTGGCGCACGTTTCTGCTTGTATTAACTGCTTATCAGATAAATTTCGTTTAGCAGCAGACATTCTAATGCTTCCCGCAACCTTTCTGCCCTGACTGTTTAAAACATCAAGTAATTTGCTTCCAACCCAATCTTCACACGAACGAGTAGATTCATTAAAAAACAAATGGGCAGCATCCCACAAGTATTCAATGACGTGGATAATATCAAGAATTATTGTGAGATTCACTCTTCGCTTTTTGGCAATTTTATTTATGTAACGATGCTGGTATTCTTGGCCATCAACTAACATGACCCATTCTTTGCCTTGTTCCGGATCACTTTGAGACGCTTCTTCAAACAATTCAGAAACAACTTGGGAATAGCTTTTTTCAACACTCGCCCATATTCTTTTAGCTAATGGACGGGGACGCCTTATTTTGGCTTTTTGTCTCAAAAAATCAGATAAAATGTCTTCTGGTTGACGAACAAATTGCTCAATAAAGTAAATAGAGGCTACCTGAGCCATACGTTTACGATATCCTTTTTCTCCTTTAGATAAACGGTGTTTAAGTTTATGATGGGTATTGTTGTGACGTTTTCGGGTTTCTGTTCTCAAACCATCCGTTTGCTCCACAATTCCTTTGCCATCTGTTGTGAGAACCATGATTGGGAGGCTCGACAATTCTTCTGTTTTGCTATTTCTAAACGCTTCTTGGTAGAAGGAATCAAAATCTATCGCACTTTGTTTGGCTATTTCTATGGCTTGTCGTTGGCCAATTCTCACGCCTGTTAAGCCTTCTATTGTCAAAAGGCTTTCTTCAAATGATCCTTTTATTATCTCCTTCACTAGCATTTGTTGCAAACCGTATGAGAATGAACAACTAGGCAAATTCAGTGAAGCATTTAACGGAAAAAGGCTTTGATGTCCAACACTCGAATAACTAAGGAGGCGCGCAAAAATAACTTGAACAACTTTATTTCAGATTAGGTGAAATTTTATAATTCCAATCACCATGGAATTTATTTTTTGTGAAGCATACAGCCGAAAGTTCTTCATCACTGACTTTAATACCTGTAGTATAAGCTGATTCGTCCCGTTCAGAATTGATACTCAAGACTGAAGCAGTTGTCGTGTTAGCAATCGAATTCACTATAACTTCAAGACTTGTTAATGGACGGCCACGCCAATTTTCGGTTATATGGCAAAACATTCGATGCTCGATTTTAGGACAGAAGCTTGTGCTAGGAGGATAGTGGCACACAGATATTCGTGAGGAAGGTTTCGTTTGCCAATTGTTGTAAGGCAACTTTCCTTAAGGAGGACTCTTGTACCATTACTACCCCCACTGTCTGCGGTAATCAATAATTCCGTGGCATTTGAATAGATGGCTTTGCCCATTACTTGCCACCAACGTTTTATAGAGGCCGTTGCAAAATAGGCGGTATCATGATCTATACCAACCGAGACCCACCCCTCGTTACGCGTTTGATCGTAAACTCCATACGGTATTCCTTTACCTAATTTTTTATCGGGAAAATCGTGGGTTTTGGTTTTCGTAGGTTGCATTGAAGGATTCCATTCAGACCCTTTATTTGAATAATTTCCGATATTTTCTTTCTTTTTGGCATCAACTGAAATGACGGGCTGTTTCCGTTTTTGAAATTTCTTGACTTCCTTGTTAATAAATTCAAATTGTGCATTACGGTCAGGATGTTGTTTGCCTTCTTCTTTTTTACGGTTGGATTGCAGACTATAGTCGAGATCATGCAATAGATTGGCTACCAAACGGGCCGATATGTTATACCCTTGTTTTTTCAACTCACTAGCCCGTTTTTCAGTATTCTTGCAAGTCCATTTTAAGGGTGACATTGGATCACCGCGAGTTGAAGGATCAACAAGTTTTTCAAGGGCTGACAAAATAGTAGGATATTTTGTCGATAACTTTTTTCGTCCACCGCCTGGGTTGCGTATATTATCGAAGTGCTCGAAGATTCAGCTGATAATTCTGCTAGCCCTGCTGTAATAGTGCTTCTAGATAAACCTGTCGCACGAGAGACAAACGAAACACCACCGTAACATAGTGATCTAGCTTCAACAGCAGCCCAACGTCGTCGTGACATCTCATTCATTACGGGATTTAATACGGGATTTAATCCAATGAATTTTTCTGTTAAAATCTGCTCGGTTTCGTCATTTTTTTTCATGCGAATAGTTTACAGAAATATAAAAAGATGTTCAAGTTATTTTTGCGCGCGTCCTAAGGAAGTGTAAATAAATAAGTGGTACATATCAAGCTATTTTGTTATATTAAAAAAATGATGACTGATATATCAAAACCAGATACCACACAGGAAGAGTTTGAATATCTATCTGGTCTTTTAGATGAACGAAGTATTCGACTCTGGTGTGCTTTGAAAGCACTTGTTTATAATCAACTATATGGTCGTGGAGGAATCACCGTCGTTCATGAAGTAACCGGTGCGCAACAAAGTAGGATTTACGCTGGTATGGTATAAAAGAGATTAAAAAGAGTACTCAACCCAAAAAAGGCATGATTCGCTTCGAGGTTGAAAACCAATTACCGAAAAATATCCTAGATTATTAATTGATTTGGAAAATTTGGTCGAACCGCTTAGCTACGGCGATCCCGAATCTCCATTACGATGGACTTGTAAAAGTACTCGTCAGCTTGCTCAGGAATTGGAATCTCAAGGTTATTCGATAAGTCCTCCTAAAATAGGTGACTTGACTTCCACAATTAGATTATAGCTTACAATCCAATCGTCAAACCTTCGATGTTGGACATCACCCGGATAGAAATGCCCAATTTGAGTATATTAACAACCAAGTCAAGCTATTTAAAAAAGAAAAACTGGAGTGTTATTTCTGTCGATACCAATCGATACGAGAATATAGGCAACTCTAAAAATGCCGGTCAAGAATATTGCAAAATCCAAGGAAGACTAAAGTTTATGATTTTATAGATAAAGAACTCGGAAAAGTTGAACCGATTGGAATTTATGATATTGTTCATAATAATGGTTTTGTTAATGTAGGGATTACATGAAAGTGATACAGCAGAATTTGCGGTCAATTCCATCAGAAGTTGGTGGTATGGTATGTTATGTTCAGTCCCACCTACCCTCGCTTTTGATCACTGCAGATAGCTTCGGTAAGTAATGGATATCGTGTTCGGTTATGGAAATTAGAATTACAAAAGTTAGTCAATGAATTAAACCTAACAATTTATTGATGTCGGGAACGAGCATCAAAGCACCAGCTTCTGTCCTAAAATAGAACACAAGATGTTTTCTTTTATTTCAAAAAATTTTCGATATAAACCGTTAGTTGACTCTTGAAACGGTAATTAATTTGATTAGTCATACAACGACAAAAACCGGGCTAAAAATTGAAGCAAAACTTGATGAAAATAAATATCAAACTGGAATCGAAGTGACAGATGAAGAGTTTGAGAAAATCAATATTGAAAAGTCAACTTTTCATGGCGAGTGGAATGACATAATCAAACCTAAAACCTGAAGATAATGTACCACTTATTTATTGACGCTGCCTAAGCCGATTGAGACTTATTTTGCCAAAGATAGTCTTCAATGATCTGTGCGTATGTCTTCTTTTTTGAAGTTTAACTTTTTCTGTAGATATAACTGTAGTCCCAATATCACCGTTACCTCGCGAATCAATATGTCCTTGCAATAGAAGTCTAGCGAGTTCCCTAGTTTATCCCAACAAATCATCTTCAAGAATGTCAAGATGATTTTCTTTTGTTACTTGGCTTTGCAAGTTTTCCAGCATTTTGGCAAAATATTTCTCAGCTGCAGCAAAAAAATCAATGGATTGCATCCTATTATGTTTACTCATCTGCCAAATACGAAAAGGAATCTCTTCTGGCAAAACTTAATTTTAAGTCTTGGCTATATTGAGCAATATATAGGGTTTAAAATTTAAAATTTCAATTCCAATGATTATCTAGCTTATACACTTACGGTTCGGTCATTCAAAACCTAGAATTCAAGAATTAGGAAAATGACTCCACAAGTTGTGTGTAAGTTGCTGGTGAAAAACCAAGCCATTCTAGGATACCTTGTTGTAAGGCAGTAAGCGGGGTTAAGTGATATGAAATACCATCAATCTCTTTGATACCCACTAAGCATATGTAACTAAAAGAACCCAGAAATGCTTCTGAAGTTGGCCGTTTAGTACGACGTTTAGGATTACCAGCATAAAGACCAGCTAGATCAGTTTCAGCTTCAGATAATTGGCTACGCACCACAAATTCTAATAACGTTAACACTCGTAAACCAATGGTCAACAGGCGAATCAATCCGGTAGCGTGATCATCTCTTTGTAAGTACATAGGGGTTAATGAAAGCGGTTTTCCTTTTAATCTACCAAAGTTTCTTTCTATGATATATTCTTCGCGGTATGCAAGTACCGCAGCATGCAATGAAAGTTTTGAAGTAAGGGCATTAGTCGCATAAACTCGCCAACCAAGACGCTTGATTTCAGTATCAAGAGCGACTTCATTATCTTGAACATGTACATTAAGTAATTGTTGAATTTCAATATGGGCTGGCTTATCACGATAGCGGCGGCGATGGTGTTCAATGATTTCTTCTTGTGCATTAATTTCAAGCAAACCTTCTACATTATAATGTTTAAGGATGTCATGAACGGCCGACCAAAATGATTCTAGGGTTGTTATGCACTTATATCCACTACGTGGACGGGTAAGATCAGCAATAGCTGTTTTTGCTTGTTTCAGACGTTTATGCAATGATTTTTCTTGTGCGTGTTTAATCGAACGTATCACTAAACGTCGTTCGGACCAAGATATTGTTTTTCCATTAGTTTGGCCTGTTACAGTTTCGCTTAGTTCAAAGCCTTCTGCAATCTGAATCTGTTCACCGTTTTCTTGACAGCGGTTGGTTCAAGAGTTTGAGTAGGTGAACAAACTGGCTTTAAGTCGATATCCAATCCTTCTTTTGTAACAATAGTAGCAGGTAATGGCATGAGGTAGTAATCGTTCGCTTCTTCTATTCCAGTTCGACTAGAATTAGCTGCCATTTTGCAGTCACCAACATATAAAACACCTTTTCGATTAATACTGCTACTGACTTGTTTAATAGCAGGTTCATACAAAGGATCATCGGCTTCATTACCTTCTACTACGAGTAAAGCCAAAGGTAAACCCAACGGGTCTAAACTGGCTAACATGATTTTAACTTGAGCCAAGTCTGGACGGTGATCTTTACTATGACCCAACTGAAATAGACCCTCTTCGGTTGGTTCGATGTGACTACTAGCCGTTGTCGCATCTAACCGAACTATGTCAGTCGATAGTTCGTATACTCGTAATAAAAGCTTTCCTTGCTCTTGCTCGTATTCTTGCCAAGAGTCATCGATGTTTAGATAGCGCAAAATAATAGCTAAACGGCCGTTGTTAAAGTCTGATGCTCGAATAGTTAAACCAGTAATGCCTTCAATAGTTTGAATATGTTTGGCAACCCAATCTTGAACCTGATTTAAACGATGGTCTGCTTGAGAGAGTATGTGGGTTAACCAAATTGCAGTGGTCCAGCCTAAACTTATGCCTTCCCAATTATTATGGGTAGGAAAATGGGTATCTAACAAATCAGGAATGCCCATTTGCATTAGATGGGTTAACAGCAAAGGAATATCATCAACACGTTCAGTTACAATAGCATAAGTTGGATTATTGTTCATAGGTTAAATTTCACTTTAGCGTGGTATTATTTTGTTCATTATTTTAACATATAACGATGAATATTTTAAAGTAATGATCGTTATGCAAATCAGATTCTAAAAACCCGTTTTTGAATGACCAAACCATAAGTATACATGGTAAAAAAGGAACTGCACCCATATCATATAGTAGCAACCGTTCTGATCGTTGCAGACGCTCTTCCAGTTGAATTTTTGCTTTTCCGAATACTTTGATACCTTTTTCATAGGACGTTTCCAATAAAGTAACAAAGGGATTAAACCCTTTCCAGGTAGGTAAAATTGGCAGATCGTTTCAACACGGTATCCACTGTCTCAAGCAAATAGTAATGAAATGACTTTTCAAGTCCTGCCCAATAACGTTCAATTGCGTTGTATTTGCTATGATAAGGCTTCTATTCGATGAGATGGACAGTGAGCCTGGTCACATCGACAAACTCTGTCATTCTCAATAAAAACGGGTAGCAAAGCCCACTACATTCAGGTCCATTGTCCAGATTGATCACAATACGTGTAACGAAATAAAGCTCTTTCTTCCTTTGGTTCCACCAAAGAAAAAGTCCATCAACCCTGAAATCACTTGTTTTGTAACTGTCGGTAAAAAATAGAAAAGCTTTGCCACTCACCGGTTCCAATATCCCGCCTAATACGAGTTTCTCCTTCGTCCGCATGTCATGATCCCATGCTTTGACCGGTTTGAGACCACGTGATTTACCGTTTCTTGAAATATCGAAAATGTTGAGGGTCGCTTTGGTATCCTGACTTTGTCTCACCATTTCGGGAGTCGCATCTGCCAAGGACTTAATTTCTTTAACCTTTTCAAAGATGGCATCGGTTTCGGCGATTTTTTTTTTGGAACCTTTTCGACAGTACGCAACCGATAACCATGACGATCCAAAAGGTTTGAAATTGTTCGCAATGTTGGCAATGCTTCTTCTGACCATCCTTTTTGCAAAAGAGCTTCATATACCGCTTTTGCCGTCATGTCCGTATACAAAAGTGTTGTCCTCAAATGCGATTCCGATTGACTGTGAGGTTCCATAATTTCCACAATATCAGATAACCGTTTCGGATTCTTTTCAGAAGCGTAAGGTTTTTTTATTGAAGAAAGATCGTTGAGACATAATATTTGGGTTCGAAATTCGTTTATACCCCATTCTGCAGTTTTTCGGTTCCAACCAAACACCTCTTCCGCAATCCGTGGTTTACCATCAAGAAGTGAGATAATCACATCGCCCATAGCATCGCGTCTTTCTGGCCAAGGAATCATCGATATCAATCGACCAATCAAGTCGTACAGAAGCGGGGTAACTTCGTTACGAATCACAGTTGATGTTTTCATAATCATGTCTCCTTATTTTTGTCAAGTCAAAAAAGATTATAAACGGTATTTTAATAAATTCTAACTCCCTAAGTGTTGGTGCTTGATAGGTACGGGCCCGGGTTGTGTCTAACCGAACCAACCCCGTTTCTAAGTCATACACACGTATCAGGTGTTTACCTTGATTCTGTTCATAGGCTTCCCAAGAGGTATCTTCATTGATACTTTGTCAATAGCAGCTAGACGATCATCCGCAAAATGACAGGCACTAATAAGTTTCTATACAAATAGAAAAATGTATCTAAATGTTGAGCAATCCAATCTTGAACATGATTCAGACGATGGGAAGCGAAAGAAAGAATATGAACTAGCCAAATTGTAGCTGTCCAACCAAAACGGCCGCCATCCCAATTACCATGAGTTGGTTCGTTTAGTCTCTAGCAATTGTGGGACACCCATCTGTTCTAAATGATGTAATAACAGAGGAATATCGTCCACTGAGTGAAGTAACAATAGTAGAGGATGGATTAGTACTCATAGCTTGACTCCTTGAAAAAAGATAGCTTATTGTTAAGCGTTTGTTAAGCGTTTTTCAATACGTATTTTTTTCATTTTAACACAATATATTTTGATTGATATCCACTTTTTGAATTTTCAAACTCGTTTTAAAATGAACGAACCCCAAGTGTCAGGGCAGCGTATGGCCAGTCTATGAAGTGGTTTCAAATGCTCGCGCAGGGAAATGGTGCGAATTTATTGAATCATGTCGTTGGCTACGATTCCAAATCGCTCGTTCAGCGTTTCAATAAGCATTTCTTGGGCCGAGTCGAGTAAACCTTTCTGATAACCCATATCGTGGACTTGTTGGCCCGCTACGGTGTCCATCAAATCAAAATTGAGCATGGCAATAACCTCTTCGTATTCTAGTTCACGATACTTCGTTACGCGAAGCTAAATTTATTTAACACAAATAAGCCTAATATGTCTAGTGCTTGTTGCCGTTGTTGCTTTGGAAACACTTTCACGACTTTGTGCCCCCATTCTTGGCCTTTCTCAAGTACTTTCGCTTTTTCGGTTTCTTGGGAAAGCGTGAAAGGGGCTAAGAACCTGTTCAAAATCTTTTATATGTGTTAAAATCAAAAAATAGACTAAAATAATCAATAATTAAGGAATAACTTATGAGAAAAATTTACCCCAGCGATATTAGTCGAGAAGAATTTGAGA
>Ga0190315_1000160_pt1 | contig 42315 bp, 32 predicted proteins | sample 48701101_MG_FD_161673 | JGI IMG/M metagenome (GOLD analysis project Ga0190315, IMG submission 161673) | Hydrothermal vent sediment bacterial communities from Southern Trench, Guaymas Basin, Mexico - 4870-11-0-1_MG | ecosystem: Environmental > Aquatic > Marine > Hydrothermal vents > Sediment ...
TCGCTTGGTTAGAAAAATGTCACAGACTTTGGAAAAATTGTGAACGCAAACTAGACACTTCTGCTCAAATGGTGGTTTTAGCCTTTATTTCTTTACTCATGAAAAGATATTGAACAGGTTCTTAGAATAGCCAGTGCCCGGAGTCCAATCGCAGGAATAGAAAGTAGGTGGGCTTTCCGTGAGATTTTTATAAAAATGAGTGCCAGCCGTGTTGTCCGTCACACCTGTAGGGTCAATGCACACAGCAGTGGTGAACGCACTAGAACATTTTTGCACGTTAGCTAATGGACCAACTCTTCCATCAGAGACGTACCGTTGTATACCGGTGTTTCCTAAGACGCACGCACAAGCGTATTTACCACCTGATAAAGAACTCGTTTTTGGTGTACAGACAGTGGCAAAAGCCGACACGTTTGCGAAACAAAAAATAGTCCATCCAAGCCAACACGCGAAAGACAACTCAACACGCCTTTTTGACGCACCAATCTCATTACGCTTGGCTATTTTTGTATCATGCCGAGATAACGAATATTTATTCGCATTATCAATGGGTTGAGGTGATTCCCCCCCCCATTCAAATTTCGTGCCAAATCTAGTAAGCATACGCTTTTCTCCTTAAAAATTAATTAGTACAACGGATAAACGTAGCGAAGCTCGTTACTTCGTTTAGGGGATTCAACGGATTGATTTATGATCCTCAGTTTGGAATTTGCACAAGCTTGTTCGATTAGTTTTTCGAGCCAAAACGGCTTTGAAGCCTTTGCAAACAAATGGGTTTGGGCTTTTCAATCAATCCGCACAAATCCCCCTAATCCGTTGTACTAAGGGGTAGGCTGGAAATTTATCCTGTACGATTAAAAAAACCGTCATTGTACACCAAACGGTTGACAAGTCATTCATTGTGAAAAAGTCAGTATTTTGAAACTTAGGTTCGCAAAGCTCATTACACGCCAAAGCAAAATAAATTTTAAACGAAAATTGCAAAATAAATTTTAAACGAAAATATCTGCAAATTTGGAACGAAAATCGCTAAGATTGATAATGTTTTTTAGAAATGTGCCCCGAATTAACCCGCTTACGTTTTAGGTGAGGATTCGCTTGTTTTCAATAATGAGTTATAAAAATCAATGATAATTTGAAGTACGCCTAATATCTCATTGACATTGTTAATATAATAACGACGACTATCAATGTGGAGTATTTCGTTTTCCAGTTTTAGAAATTGCCAAGCTTCTCCCGTGGTAACGCAACCATAAATGACTTCACAATCATTGTTCTCATTTTTATTAAACAACTGAGCCCCCAACATTTGCGCCGCACATTGCCCTAGATGACTTTCTATGGCATTTTTTTTCGCTTCAACTACCGTAAAAATAGGTGATTGTATAGCGGGTAAGGGTTGACTGTAAGTTAAAATAAAGTCACATTCTCCGTTTAAACCTTTATCTGTATTGACATCTAATGTTTCACCTGAATAAATCGCAAAACAATTCTGATTTCTCTCGCGACTCGCCAAAAGAATAGGCATGACAATCAATTCTGAACGGGCTTTTTCAGAGCCAACAATTAATTGCATACCTTTGTTAAGCGTTTCTTTGAGCCAAGGATCAATTTCAAGCGGTTTAATTTGTTCAAACAGAGGATATCGGTTTTGAGTCAGATTGAAAGATTTTAACAGTTTATTTAATTTAAAATCACTGTAAGCCATAATAAGTGCCTTGTTTATATTGGAAAAACCGTTAAACCAACCCGCTTTAAGATTTAAAAGCGTCAATTCTTGTCAGTGGGTATTTAGATTCTTATCAAACCAAAATAGACACATAAAAAAGAGGTTAAGCTCATAATAGTCAGCTTTTGAAATCAGTTGAATTGAAAATTGGTTATTATAAATCTGAAAAAACTTTTTGCAAGTCATTCTTTGTGAAGAAGTCAGTACAACGAATTTTGCTGCTAAACGAATTGAAATTATCTCTGTTTGCTCGACTGGTGTGGCAAACGATTTTGACCCCTTGATTTATGGTAATATTACGAATTGTGGACAGGCTTGCAAATCCCGTCCGGCAAAACCTCGAATAGGGGTATGTCAACTGAATCCTTCGACAAAGGGGTTTTTATCATGTTTAAATTTCCTTATGGCTTCAGTGATTTTTATCTACTGAGGACAGAAAACTATTTTTATGTGGATCGGACTTCACATATTCGACTCATTGAAGAAGCGGGGAATCAACTACTCTTCTTGCGTCCACGACGCTTTGGTAAAAGTTTGGTGTTATCAATGCTAGAGAATTACTACGATGTGGCAAAAGCAGAAGAATTTGAGCGGTTGTTTGGGGGATTAGCGATTGGGCAAAATCCTACCCCAAAACATAATCAATATTTGGTGATGAAGTGGGATTTTTCTAATATCAACCCCGAAGGGGGAATAGCGCAAATACAGCTTAGATTAACTCGCTATATCAACCGCTGTATTCAAGATTTTGCGGACAAGTATCAAACGTGGCTTTTGAAACAGATTCATATTGAACCAGATGATGCCATTGATTCGTTTCTATCCCTTTTGAGCGCGGTACGACAAACTCCTTATCGCCTTTATCTCTTAATTGATGAATACGATAATTTTGCCAATGAGCTGATGATGGGGCAGGGAGAAATTAACCCCGAACGTTATAAAACATTGCTTTCTACAGAAGGCTCCCTGAAGGCGCTTTTCAGAGCGGTGAAATCGGCGAGTAGTGGAGGCGGTTTAGAACGGGTTTTTATCACTGGCGTGTCTCCCGTTTTGATGAGTGACATTACCAGTGCTTACAATGTGGCGAAAAATATCTATCTGGAACCGGAATTTAACAACTTGTGTGGATTTATAGACGAGGAAATTAAAACCGTCTTAACTCAAATTGTTAAAATCTGCCAGTTTGATGAAGACAAAATCAGTCAAGCACTGAGCCTGATACAAACTTTTTATAATGGCTATTGTTTTAGTGAGTTTGCTTCCCAACAGATTTATAATCCCACTTTGGTACTTTATTTTTTGGAATCGTTTCAAAAAGCTTGTCGATATCCGCGCCAAATGTTGGATGACAATTTAGCGATGGATTTGAGCAAACTCACTTATCTGTCTCGTTTGCCCAATGGGAGAGCCATCATTTGGCATGCATTAAATGGCACACCGCCTTTGGCGCTTTCATTACTGGCGAATCGCTTTGGTGTTGATCAGATGTTAAAAACGACTCAAAGCAACCAGTTTATCATATCTTTGCTGTATTATTTAGGCATCTTGACATTGGATGGCGTTTTGGAAAAACTCAACAAACTGCGTTTCAAAATTCCCAATTTAGTCGTGCGAAAACTTTATGTCGAACATCTTTTGAGTATGCTGTTACCAAAGGAAGGCGAACGCGAAGAAGTTCGCTTACTGGCAGAGGAGTTTTACCAAAGCGGCGATTTGCAACCCGTTTGTGATTTTATGACACAGCGTTATTTTGAAGTGCTTGATAATCGTGATTACAAAACGACGAATGAATTGACAATCAAAATGGCTTTTGTGACGCTACTTTTTGATGACGTTTGGTATATGATGGATTCAGAAACGCCTTTAAAACGGCGCTATGCTGATTTAACGATGATTATCCGTTCCGATTTTCGTCATTTGCTAATGCATGATTTTATCTTTGAATTCAAGTATTTAAAATTATATGAGGTGAACAAAAGCGGAAATGAACTCAAAAAGCTGAGTATTGAGGAATTGGAAGCCTTAGAACCGGTGAAAGAAAAATTGGCGGAATCGAAACAGCAATTGCTTGATTATCAAACTGGTTTAGAAGCAAAATATGGAGACGTGTTCAAATTACAACTCATCAGTGTTGTTGCGGTGGGATTTGATCGGCTGGTGTGGCAAACGGTGTCGAAGCAGTGAAAATTGGACTTTGTGATTGACTGTTTTGGGAATCAGAGGCTTTGGGTATTTGCACTGTAAATTGTTGGACTTGATGATGCAAACAGCGTATATTTAAACCCGTTCTTGAATGCTTTATGCTCTGACTTGATTTCGTTTTAAAATTTGTATCGAATGTGTGCGTTTTTCAAAATTGATCTAAGGCTAACTATTGACAAGGGGAAAGTAGGTTTAATATGAATACGACTGCAAACTCATATCAAAAAGCATCATTTTCCTTTTTAGGGGGCGCTATTTTGGCAACTGTTGCAATGATAGTGCCAAACACAGCTCAAGCTGATTTGTCCGTGTCGGGTGACTACCGTTTACGTTTCGAGGCAGATTGGGATTCACACAAAACCAGTGGTAAGGCGCGTGATGATCGAAATCGTGCCCGTATCCGGGCCCGTGTCGGTTTAAACTACAATCACAATGATTTGTTGTCTTTTGGGGCCCGTTTGCGTAGTGGTTCCGATAATGATCATCTTTCGCCTCACATCACCATTGTTGATTTTGAAGACAATGATACAGGGGATGCTCATTTTAACTTCGATAAGTGGTTTTTTAAGGCGAAGTCTAAGGGCCTTTGGGGTTGGGCCGGCCGCAACAGTTTGCCGTTTTGGAAGCAAAACGAGATGTTTTGGGATGATGATGCCACCCTAGCGGGTTTCGCGGGGGGTTATCATATGGGATTTGGAAACAGCGAAGTGGCCCTCAATACGGGTTATCTGAGTTTGCCCACAGGCATGAAGCAATTCTCAGGCAATTTGGCTTTGGGTCAATTGGTTTTTTCTACCAAGTTTGCTACCTCCAATAAAATAACGGCAGCGGCCGGTTTACTGGCCTTTGATGCCAATCCTGAGGATAAGGATGCAACCCATAAACTGCTATGGGATGCCAATGGGGGTCGGGATTATCGTGTTTGGATTGGTAGTTTACAAGGCCAATTCAAAGCGGGTAATTTACCCTTGACGCTGGGCGTGGATATGATGCACAACGCTCAAGGTTATTCAGACTCCCATGTGGATATGATTTGTGTCTCGAATTTAGGTGATCCAAGCACTGATAGCTGCAACCGACATTTCACTCGTGATAACCGCGATAACACCGATGGGTATGTGGCTTCCATCAAGCTGGGGCAATTGAAAAATAAACGGGATTGGTTAGTCGGTTATTCCTACGCCAATATTGAAACCCTCGCGCTGCATTCCTCTTATGCACAAGATGACTGGGGACGTTGGAATGAACAGGCCAGTAATATGAAGGGCCACGAAGTGCTGCTGGGTTATGTGCCGATGAAAAATGCGAATTTCCTAGCGCGTTTCTATTCTTTAGAAACACTCTCTGATGATCCGCAAGATGGTATGCGTTTCCGCTTGGATTTTAATTATAAGTTTTAGGAAAGGTTTTCCCGGGCGCATTTCTAAAAAAAGGGTTCATTATCAATCTATAGATTTTAACATCAGTAAAACTCAAAACTGGCACGATTTATCGCGGCCCTCTTCAGAAAAATGATTTCAAAAAGGGTGGCATTTTTAATCTCACGCTTCGCGCAAAGTCGCATTGATAAAACTTGCTACCTTAGCGTCTTTGCGCCTTTGCGTGAAATTGGTTTTAGATAGAACCCTTCTTTGAAAATAATTATCTGAATATCTATAGGTTGACTTGTACTCCCTATTTTCGTTCCAAATTTATTTTGCTTCTGCCCGATTTTCAAAGCCAAATTTATTTTGCTTCTGCCTAATTGGAGTGCAAAATTTATTTTGCTTTGGATGCCCCTTTTTTTGGGAATGCTCCCGCTTTTCCCGCTGGGTAGTTTTATAGCTTTTCAGATTTTTCAAAAGGCAGAACCTACGTGTTCGCCTTAAAATGGCAAACTAAATTGCACTCCAATCTTGCAAACTAAAGTTGGAACGTAGACTACACCCCTTTGAGATCAATACCCATGAAAAAACTTATCAGCTTAACAGTTGTCATAATCTTGATCATGCTAGGCTATTGTCGGTTTGCAATGGCAGATCGTGTTGCAATCTGTACCAGCTACGCCAATAAACGGGTTGTCACCTTAGATTATTTGGTTGACGGCAGCCAAGTGCCTTGCCAAGTCGTTTATGAAAAACCGACGGAAAAGCCTGGCTATCGTAAAGTCTTATGGCGTGCCAAAAATTCTACCGGTTATTGCGAGCGAAAAATGGATGCTTTTATCCGACGCCTAGAAGGATATGGCTGGCAATGTGCTTATGAGAAACAAGATGAAATGCATTCGACTGAAGAAAACGAACCTCGCCCAGTTTCTAAGCCACCTGATAAGCCAGCAATTCACGATGAGACTTTACCTCAAGATCAAGACGGTTTGGCAATCTGTCATAAAAATACCAATAGGCGAATTTTAAACTTGGACTATCTGGTTAAAGATTCCCCATTGCCTTGCGAAGTCGTTTATAAAAAACCGACTGAAAAACCTGGTTATCGTAAAGTGTTGTGGCAGGCTAAAAATTCGGTGGGCTATTGTGAACGAAAGCTTAAGGGTTTTATACGCAATTTAGAGCAATCGGGTTGGCGATGTTCATATCAAGCTGGTACGATAACGGCTATTGCGGATAATAGTTCACGCAACAAGCCTAGCGAAAAGTCTGAAATAACGTCTGGAAAAAAAGATAAGCCGGCTTCTGATAAGCCACCAGTTGCACCAAAGCAGTCAGCAAAAATCGTCCGCTTGGAAGACAGTTATAGGGCGTATTGTGGTGATCAAGAGATTAATCTACAAAAACCGCTGACCAAAATTGCCAAAGCACTGAGCGGATTAAAACACGATAGCAGTCAATTGCAAGATTGTTCTGGTATATTTCATAAGGTTGTTATAAAATTTAAAAGGGAATATTGCCCTAACTATGATTATCCTGATGTCAAGAATGCACGGGAAACGAGGAATATTGCTAAATGGTATCATCAGCAGGGTGAATTGATACTCGTCCATGAGCCATTGGAAAAATCGCCTTTGATTAAACCGGGTGCCGTGATGTTTTATGGTTACGGTGATCAACAATATCAAGAGTTTAAAGCGGAAAACATCTTTATTCCGAAACAGGGCATTAATCATGTCGGTGTTGTCGTCTCAGTGGTTCGTGATGCTAAAAACCAAGTGATGAGCTATAAACTGTTTCATGGACGACGGCCAGGTAAGCCTTCTAAAGTCACTGATTATCATCCGCGCAAACCGACGCGATCTTATTATCCCCCGTTTGGAAATGGTAAAGAGCAATGGGTAGCGATTGCGCCATTGGTGAAGCAGTTTAAAAGTACACCGTCTGGAAAATCAGGCAGAGTCGTTGTCCAATATGGTGAAGCTTCCTATTATGCAGATAGCTTGCATGGAAATCTGACAGCCAATGGTGAACGCTACGATAAAAACAAATTAACGGCGGCACACCGGACATTAGCTTTTGGTACTCGTGTGAAAGTGAGCTATTTAAAAACGGGTCAATCTGTAGAAGTCGTCATCAATGATCGGGGGCCTTTCTATAAAAAGAGAATCATTGATCTCTCACGTCAAGCGGCTAAACAGATCGGTTTAATCAAAGTGGGACATGGTAGAGTGAAAATGGAGATTTTGAAATGAGATTTCGTTTGTAGGGTGGGTAACGGGTTTTTGTTGCCTGCCCCATTCCCCTACAAAGTTAAGGGCAGATACGCAGATATGCCCCTACAAAACCCAGCGTATTCATTGCTTGTAGGGGCGAACCTGCGTGTTCGCCCAATCACCCTATATTGAATGATATGAAGCTAAAACAACTCAAATTAATAGATTTCCGTCCGTTTAAAACATTAAACATCGAATTTGGAGAACAGTTAACGGTTTTAGTCGGTGTTAATGGGGCTGGTAAAACCAGTATCTTGGATGGCTTATGTATTATGTTGTCGCGCGCTCGAATTCGTTCTACAAAAGGTACGGGACGATTTTTCACGGATTCGGATATACGAAAAGGGGCGAGCGAAACGGCGAACTCAATTGACATTGAATATAATCAAACGTTATTTTCAGGGCAAGTCGCTAAAACAAAACGAGGTAAAAAGAAACAAACGACAAACGACTACCAATTTGACCAAAAAATTTGGAACGAAAATCGGGCAGTCAAGATTTATTGATATTGAAGTTCAAGATTTATCTTGATAAACAATGCCTAACGTACATTTCCACGACACTGTGGATTTATGTCTGGTGCTATTTCTTTTCTTATCCTTTTTTATAAACAATCCTTGTCATTATTAATCCTTGTCGTTATTTGTCGAATTTAATTGATGCTTATGCCTAAGTTATCAAAAAGGTGATTTTGCAGCAAAGAATTGATAATGGCTCATTCATAATTGATGTGATGACTGATAACTGAAAGGGGGACTGATTCAAATGGAACAATCCAGTAAAGCTAATGCTGTGATTCAAACGGCCTTATTAGGCTTTTTCAGCGCGATACTCTATTTTTTACTTTACTATTTTGAAGAGGAAATTGTCGTTTGGAGTAGAGAAGGCGGTTGGTATTTGATTGTGCCGCTTATCATCGCTTTTCTATTTACTTTTGTGTATGGCACGTTTGCAAGCCATTTTTGGGATATCTTGGGCGTTAAGACGAAACCCATTAAAAAATAACCACATTTCTTCAAGGAGGATAGTATGGCGAGACTAAGTCATGCCAAAGTACTGATTTTGATAGTGTTTTTGTTTTTACAACTCTTGGGCGCTTTTGTCAAGGCGACCCCCATTTCTAACTCACCCTTTCTCTTTGAACCGGCTCTGACAGAACTTGAACCGCTGGATGAGATAACGCTTTCCGTATCAGGCACTCATGGTGAGGTTCTCTGGAATGTGTTAAAGGGTGAAATTCGTGGTTCGGGTAATCAAGTCATTTATATTGCGCCCAGACAACCTGATTTTGAAATTATCGAAGTCACTGATGCGGCCGGCAAAAGTGGCACTTTGACGTTTGAAGTCAGGGGATTTGTTGAACTCCAATGGGATAATGTCCTGTTTTTTTTGATCGTGGGATTGATTGGTGGTTTAGTCAGCGGTTTTCTGGGTGCCAGCGGTGCGTTTATTTTGACACCGGCGATGATGAGTATGGGGGTACCTGCGATTGTAGCGGTTGCCAGTAATATGTGTCATCGATTTCCTCGGGTGTTTATGAGTGCCGTGAAACGTGTTGAGTCGGGGCAAGCGGACATTAAACTGAGCGTCATCATGGGGCTTTCGGCTATCGTTGGTGTGATTTGTGGGGCTTTCCTACAAACCACAATTCAAACCCGCTTTTTCGATGTGGGTTCAAACTTTTATGTTTCTATCGTGTTTATCATCACACTCGCTATCGTTGGCGGTTTAGGCCTCCGTAATGCTTGGAAAATCTCTAAATGGGGGATTTCAGAGAAATCGTTTAAAATCAATAAATTGGCGCAATGGGTACGGGGTGTTAAGATTCCTTTGACTATGGTGTACTTTTCGAGTTTGGGTACCCAAGTCTCATGGCTTTTCATCATTCCCTTTGGTTTTGCTAGCGGTTTATTGGCCGCGACGATTGCTGTGGGCGGATTTATCGGGGTACCGGCTATGATGTACGTGTTAGGTGCTTCAGGTTTAGTGGCTTCGGCAACACAATTAGTACTGGCCTTTCTGATCGGCATAACCGGTACCATTATGTATGCTTTCTACGGTTTTGTCGATATTCGTTTAGCCATGATTCTGCTTGCAGGTTCGTTGTTTGGTCTCCAATTGGGCACTATCAGTACCACTTACGCTAAAGATTACATGATCAAAATGGTCATGGGTGTACTGATGTTCCTGATCTTGTTCAGTCTGGCTATGAAGGTGCCAGTCTATTTGTCTAACATGGCAGTCATTGATAGATTGAATCCGGGGACTGTGAACCTGTTAGAAATGAGCAATTTTGTTCTGTTAGTGCTGGCTTTAGTGACGGCTGTGGGCATGATTTTTTATGCTTTCATCAGAGGCTACCTCAAATATCATAAAGAGGAAAGCCTCTGGGATGAAGAATTTGCGATGTCCCCGATTAGTGAGTCGGAACCTTTTCCTACTTCGGCAAGTCAATTATCGCCGATAGGGCGATTTGAAAAAATTCTAGTGGTGACAGATGGTTCGGATGTTAACGTGGGTGCGGTACGGGAAGCGATCAGACTGGCACAAAGAAGTGAAGGTCGTCTTTCTGCCATGTCGGTAGTGCTAACCAATCCTGAACATGAATCTTTGGCTAAGCAACTGATTGAGAAAGAAAATTATGAAGCCCTCGCTCACCTAGAAAATGTGAGAACCCGTGCCAACGAGGCGGGTGTCCCTTGTGAAATCACAGTACGTCACGGTATAGATATTTATCATGAAATCCTAGATGAAGCAGAACAAAATCAAGCTGATGTTATTGTCATGGGGAGCAGAGGCCTGACGGGGTTGAAGCGATTTCTGATCGGTAGTAACACGGCTAAAGTGATCGGCCGTGCCCAGTGTAGCGTTTTAATTGTACCGACAGAGGCGCAGATAGCGGGTAATAAGATCATGGTTGCTGTTGATGGTTCACGTTATAGCGATATTGCGGCCACTGCAACCATTAGCGTAGCGAAATGCCTTAACGCTCCGGTGTTAGTTGTTTCCATTGTGCATTCAAACCTGAAAGGAAAACGGCATACGGAAGTGGTAGAAGTGATTAAGCGGGTAGAAGGGTTTATGAGCAATGAAGGTATCAGTGTGGAAGGTCAAGTACTGAGCGGTAACCCTGCTGAAGCGATTCTTGAGATGGCAAAAGCGAAGGGTGTTGACTTAATTGTGATGGGGAGTCATGGTCGTATTGGACTTGATATGATGTTAATGGGGAGTGTTTCTGATCAGGTGATCAGTCACGCGGATTGTGCGATTTTTGTGGTTAAAGCGTAAGGTTATATTTTTCCCCATGTTCCGCTATTTCAGACAGTTAGGTCTACGTTCCAACTTTAGTTTGCAAAAGTTTGTACTCCAAACAACAAACTAAAGTTGATCGAGCGAAGCTCGGAACGAAGTTTGTACTCCTACCACCACAGCTTCCACCATTTCTTGCCAGCTTGACAATAGTAAATGGAGTCTGAAGCGAGTCTAAAGTCTTCGGCTTGTTTAGTTAAATGGGGATTATAAAACGGGTCGTTTTGCAAAATGGTTCCCCAACGTTGTTTCATGTAGGCTTCTTCTTGGCGTAAACGTTTTTTCTTGGCTGAGGTATCTTCCAAACCTCGGCTTTTGGATTCGTGGTGATAAAAGGTGACGTGGGGTAGGACAACGTGACGTAAACCTTTGTTGAGCAGTTTGAGACAAAAATCGACATCGTTGAAGGCTATGGCGAGATGCTCATCAAAACCGTTGACTTGTTCCCAGAGTGTCCGTTTGATCATGAGACAGGCCCCTGTGATCGCTGAGTAATTCGCGACGATGGCTAGGCGATTAAAATAACCTGTGCTGTTGGCCGGAAAGTGTTTATGCCCATGATTCGCAATTCCGCCTAGGCCGCAAATGAGGCCGGCATGTTGAATGGTATTATCTTCTGGATACAATAATTTACACCCTACTGCGGCTATTTCTGGGTGTTGGGCAAATCCTATCATGTTTTGTAACCAATCAGGGGGCCCTAAAACGGTTGTGTCGTTATTGAGCAATAGGATGATTTCACCCTTAGCGGCTTTGACACCGTGATTGACTAATTTGGAAAAATTAAAAGGGATGTCGTGTCGATAGACGGTAAAAGCTTGGCCTAATTCGGCCTGATATTTTTCAAACCGGGCGAAAGTGACTGCGTTAGTGCTGCCATTATCAACGATAATGATTTCCCAGTTGGGGTAGGTGGTGAGGGTGCGAATGCTTTCAATACATTGTGTCAGCATGGCCGCCATATCTTTAGTCGGTATGATAATACTGACGAGCGGTTGTTTTTGGACGGGATAATGTAGGATGTGAGTATGCGCGACAATGGGATTGGGTGTGACGCGCCCTCCTAATCCTTCTCTATCCAAGGCTTGTTGAACGATTTTTAAATGATGCGTTTGATTGATGGAAACCGGCGATTGCCGGCGACGGTGATACAGAATTTTTGGAATATGTTCAATACGCTGGGTTTGTTCGGTGAATCTTAATACCATATCCCATAAGTGCAGTTCGTGCTGGGCTTTATAAAATAGATTGATGTGTTTGATGAAGTTGAGCCATTGCCCTCGATTGATTTGGTTTTTCAATAGCTTGGCGGCCCATTCTCCTAATGCTTGAGAATCCATGACATCACGCATTCCGCCGATTTCTTTTAATAAACGGGTACGATAAACGCCTAATTGTCCGCTATACATTTGGCCCTTAAGCATCTCTGGTGCCCATGCTGGCTTGAAATGAGGCTTATGAAAGTATTCAAGATCGTTCATTTGATCCTCATCAGAGTACAGCATATCAATGGGAGCTTGATTAATCTTTTTGGCGATTTCTAACAGTGCGTCTTCGCTTAAAACATCATCCGGCCACAAAAAAACGGTATAGTCGCCTGTGGCTAATGCCAGTGCGGTATTGATTTGGCTGGCGAGTGATTGTTCGGGTTGACTGTAGGCGATTTTGATTTGATCAGGATAGCGGCGACAGTAGGTTTCAAGCCAGGTTTGATGGGTGTCAGTGATCAGACAAAGTTCCCTGTGGGGATAGATTTGTTGCACTACGCTGTTTAAAGCGGCCTGTAAATACAATTCAAGCCCTGCCTCATTGATAGGCATCGTGATAATCACGCTGATAAGCGGTAATGGTTTTTTCAGTAGTGCGCTTTTCAATTTGCGGGTTGAAGGCGAAACGTAGCTATAATGGCTTAGCTTGTCTTTTATGATTTCTTTTATTAACCATACAAATATAATGTTTTTTTGGTTGTCGGCATCGGGGGAGTGGAGTTGACAAAAATAGCGGCCGGGCAATATGGGCTGATCTAAGACAAATTCTGTCCATTGTCCATCTATGACATCACTGCCTTTAAGCGAAGCTTGGGCAATTAATTCAATGCGATTTGCTTTTTGGTGGGTTTCGCTTCGCTCTACCCACCCTACAATGTTGTTTGCTTTTCGGTGGGTTTCGCTTCGCTCTACCCACCCTACAATTTGGTGGGGTTCTTGTGCAAAAAGAGATAAGACTAATTGACATTGATTGATCCTACCGCCCGTACCGAGTTTCAAAAAAACGCGGGTAATGGCTTGGCTATCGGCCTCTAAATCTATCTGCCATTGCAATATTTTTCCACGCAGTAGTGGCAGCTTAGTGACTATCACGGGGTTGGCAGTGGGTGATAGGCACATTGCTGGCGTTAGACTGTCAGGATATAAATCAATGAGGGTATCGGGCAAAACGGCCTGTTCAGTGGTTATCCAGAGAAATAAAGTATTGTTTTGATTATCGGCATCGGGGGAGGTGAGTTGACAACTATATTGGCCGGGTAACAAGGGCCGCTCTAATTTGAAATCGGCCCATTGATTATCTTCTTGTGCTGTTGTGCCATCAAACTGAGTAGTGGCGATTAAAGTCAGTCTATCTTGTTGTTTTTCAAAGAAAGAGAGTTGTAAATGACAGTGATTGATTCTGCCACCCGTACCGAGTTTGAGGGCAATAACCGATAGAGGTGGGTTATCGGCCGCTAATTTGAGAGGCCATTGTAGGGTTTTGCCGTTGAGGATGGGAATAGAAACTTGTATGGCTTGGTTGACTTGCTCGGCGGTTGATCGGGCCAGCATGGGCTTTAAAGCGTAATCGGACAAATCTAGGCGCGGCTCAGGCAAAAAGACGAGGTGGGTAGTTGTTTGTGCGATCACTCGACAGAGTTTTTCTAGCGAAACCGTTTTGGTTGCTGTGAGTTTGTGATCAAAGTGTTTTGATAAGCGTTGGGAATATTTTTTAGAAGACATGGTTCACCGGTTTAGTACAGCGGATTAACGGACTAAACGGATTGTTTCAAGGTTGATTGAACTCTCACAGGTGGGTGGAACAAATCCGTTTATACCGTAAATCCGTTGTACTAGGGATGTTGTAGGAGGGATAGGAAATTTGGGAAAGAGGGCAATCACAAGGGATTGCCCCTACAAACAAGGGTTTAGGCTATAGCAGAAGTTTTTTGCGTTCAATATGGAACAAATGCACAAAGCGATCACCCTGCTTTTTCCACCACTGAGGCAGTGTGGATTTGATCGTTTTATTCCCCACAATCGCTGCTATACGGGGTGGCAGAGCATCACTGGAAACCAAGATCAACACTTTGTATTGATTATTTTGCTCATTAATCACCTTAGTGATTTGCCACTTTTGAAATCTGCTCTTGTCCTTAAAACTTTGGATGTAGTCAACTTCATTTAATTCCCCAATTCTGCAACCTTCCCAGCTTTCAAAACCGCGCAGGGTTTTAAAGTCTTCTTCTTGCCGAGCAGTTATGTATTCTCCCACCGTGTCTTTCAGAAGGGCTATTTCCGCTTCGTTAAGCGATGGTTCTTCTGGCTCTACTTCTTGAAGGGCCGTTTCTGCATCCTTGTTAGGCGATTTTTTTTCTGGAACGACAGTCTCCTGTTGAACGGCAGGTTGTGGCATTGTTTCAGCCGGTATGGGTGTCGCTTCATCGGCAACACAAGGATTAAACAATAGGCTGATGCCTATACAAAAACTACCCATAATAGGTAGAGGCGTTGTCATTTTTGTCATATGATAAACATACTCCTTGTTAAATTGAAAAATTGTGACAAAATTGATAAAACAAGTCTAGTGGTCAACAAAATGTTAAACGGAAAATTCAAAAAAATAAAACGCTGATGACGCTGATTGTTTATGATTTACACTGATTGAAACTCAGCACAAGCTGTGTTATCAGCCCATTTTTAATCAGCGTAAATCATGATAATCATGACAATCAGCGTTCTATTTTGTAAATAAAAAGCCCCTTTGCTTTGGGGCTTTTAATATAATGAGTACACAGTAGGCTGTTTTTTATTTAACCACTTCAAATTTAAGCGGTGTGCCTTCATTGAAGACAAACGGACCATTATTCTCAACAACATGATAAATGATATAAATATCAAATTTACCTACCAAATCTCCAAACTGACCGCTGAAGATATCATCAATATTTACTATTTCTGTCAATACGAGCGATTGAACTAAAGGCCAAGGTAGAGGTGAATCTGGCCCACCCCAAGGCTCGAAATTATTGCCAGTCTCTCCCTTTTTTAAGAACCACCCTGAACCTGATGGATAATTGACTGCGACGAGTATATCAGCCGGCTTGTTTATATGGGCAGAGGCCACTTTGATACTGGCCTGAATCTTGACATTTTGAGAACTGCGAATGAGTGAGTTATTAGGCAAAAATGAACTGTCAACCAATACACCGCCGTAAAACGAGGCCCCTTGAGAACTAGCTAATAAAGGACTCGTTGGTGAAGGCGTTACTACTGCAGCCGGGGAAACCGTCAGATATCCTTGTTTAACGGCACTCTTACCTAAATTATCACGTACTGTTAGGGTAATCGTATAGTTACCCGCTTGAGTAAAAGTCACAGAGGAATAGGGACTTGATGGCGTTGTGGAAATAGGGGGAGTTATCTGCCATTTGTAGTCCGCAATGCTTGCTCCACTGGCCGTAGCCCGAGACATAGTGGCATTTAATGTAACGGTTAAAGGTGCAGTCCCAAAAGACGGGGAAATAGTGAAGTTGGCAACCGGCGCTGTGGATGGTGTAGGGGTAGTCCCTGGATCCGTACCACTACTCCCCTCTGATAATGCTGTAATCGTTTGTCTTGTGGTATCTTGGTTTCCTAAACTATCTGTCACCGTCAATGTGATGGTATACGTACCAGGCGTAAAATAATGCATTTGTTGCATGTTGAGGGGCAACATAAACTGCTTATCACTGCTTATCCATTTATAGTCAGTGATGCTTGCTCCCGGAGATGGCTGCGAGCCTCTTGCGTCTAATGCAACGTATAATGGTACGGGCCCTGAAGTTGGCCGGGCAATAAAGCTGGCTTTGATGGCATAGACGGCGGGTGTCAATACAAAATATAAGACTAGTAATGTGACCCATTGCCGGTAGGCACTTTGATTAAATAATGGCATTGGCAATTCCTGTCAAGATTTTTAAAGAAGGGTTGAGTTGGATGGCATATCGAAAAATTCCCTATCCAAAAAAATCACGAATGGTGAATTTTGAGAAAAGCTGACATTCAAAAAGCGAATGGTGACTTTTGAAGTGTGAATGGCGACTGGTAGAGGCCATTAAGAGAAGCGTTTTTTTGATTCTAAGAGGTTTTGAGTTTGAGATAGACTTTTGAGAGTAGTGGGGGCAGAAAGGTGATGCTGGTTTAAACAGTAGACAGAACGCTGATTAACACAGATTAAATTAGCGTTTCACGCAAAAGGCTCAAAAAAACGTTTGCGTGAAACAGAAGGATCGCTACGCTAAAATCATGACAAGAATCAGTGTTCTATCATATCACCTTTATGCCTTACTACCATACAGGGGCGAACAGCTCAGTTCGCCCTAGCCTAACTAGAAATAATGGCATTGATGGGTAGAGGAAGAGAATACCGGTTCTAGCGGCTGCAATTCAACACTCTCCAATGGGCCATTTCCCCACCATTCATTTCATAACCATAAAGAAGGGTGGGCCAACTATATCTGTTACGGAATTGATGCTCTGCATCAACAACAGAATCGTTATTTCTTGGCGTAAATACAGCTCTTCCGCTCGTGAACGCCGCCACATCCGCAGAATAACGGGCTTTGACATCCGCAATACTAAAGGTGCCACAGCAATCTGCCAAGTTTAAGTCCCCAGTTGATCCACTCGTGGTGGTCAAACATTCTGGACCAATCGCAGGTGACACACATTGTCCCCGACTGATAGTCGCGCCACCAGCCGTGCGTTCCTCTGTATCCCACACTTCAAGGGCAAAAGTCTTAGGCATTTGCACAAGGGCTTGTGCTGCTGCTCTAATGTAGCCAGCAAGATTGGTTTCAAGGTAGTAATCAGCACGTTCACCATAAAAAAACTTCGTGAAACTCCAGCTATGAAACCACGTTTGTAAACTGCCAGATTCGCCAACCGCTACTGCACCAGCACCATCAAAATAGAAGCCACTACAATATTGGCCGCCCACACGCACAGCCTCTTCAACTTCGGCAATACTGTTTATCCCCGATCTATCAATAACCCGTCTATCAAAATCATCAATTTCAAGGTTTAGGGCATTGCCAGTTATCTCATTACCAAAACGGAAAATGCCCGTACCCGCTGTCCAACGGAGATTGACTGGCAGCATGAGACCCGTTGAAGCTTCTCTGTCGACGGTACCATAAACATTATTTATACCATTGACCGCAAAACGTGACAAATTATAATCGTCACCATCAGCTAAGGTGGGGCCCCAAGTGTTGTTAAAACTAATAAGACTTTCATACCGGAGACTCCCCGGCTTTGGATTGAACGGATCGGGTCCTTCTTCTTGGAAGCCATATATGTAATCCCCATGTGGACTTATACCTATAGGAGATGCCGCCCCATTTTCATTATGAACAATAACCCCTCGGTTGGTGTCCACCAACACTGGGTTATCAACGTCCAGACTGTTCCCATTCACGTCGATGCGGTAGTTATCAATACGATGGTCTGTACCAGTGGTACGGAAATTAGCTATCACAGGCGCATTATATGCCAGACCGGTATCCTGCCCTACCTTGGAGACCACAGCAAAACCCGATAACACATTAGGCACATCCCTTAAACCACGATTACCTACCCACACCGGATCCGTGAAAGTGGGCGCAACGACATCAAATTGGTTGGTAAAACGTTGCCCTTCAGCATTACTCCATTTCCAGGCAGTGGTGCCACGATGAGACATAAATTCAGTTTGGTAAGGTGCCCATTGCCCAGGATCGCCACTCAATAAAATGTTCATCATGTTATGATCCATACCATCCAGCACGGCTTCACCGATGAATTCAATATACCCCTGTTGTTTTTGGAGTTCAATCTTGTCTTCTGTCAGAATCGCATCAGCTTCAGGTATTAAGCCATAACTGGGATCCATACACGGCCAATGCTTATCGCCGTCTGCTCCTTCACAATGCGAGGTAGGTAAATCCATATCACCCTGATCCGCCATTTCAACCAAACCGGTGTACTGGAAGTTTTTAATATCCAAACTTTGATCCAGTTCCCACTCACCATCACCATCAATGTCAGCTATACGGAAGACAAACACATCTCCTGGTGACAAAATGATGTCAAAGTCACGCAACTCACCACACCATGCAGCGCCCCGGAAACGCAAATGGCCTTGAATCCATAAAGGCGAGTCATTGGTGATGGTATAGTAATTTTCCCATCCTTCTGAGCCATTATAATAAGGGAACAGGACAACATCACCTTTACCACCTTGGTGGAATTCCATCACAGCATTGGCTTGTGATGCCACTCCTAAACTTAACGCTACACCGACTGCTACGGCAAGCTTGTTCATTTTCTTCATATTACGAAGTCCTCTTTACAATGTTTATCAATTATCAATTATCAATGATCGGTTATCAATGAACAGTTATCAAATTATCAATGATCATGTTATCAATGATCAATGATCAGTTACTTATCACCTATCCGTTTTCAAATCAGAGGGCCTAAAACATACGCTTGGACACCGTGTTTTAATAAGGCACATTTTAATTTATCGTTATACTCTATGGCACTGAAGTGAACTGTTAAAAAAATATAAAAATACCTGCAACCTTCATAACAATCATTCTAATTGATGGTTTTGAAGAAAACAAGCTTTGTTGAATATTTAAATGACAACGTACTGACCTGAGTTTTAATTACGTTATAATTTCCATAGTTACTACAGATATCTATAGACATTTACGATCATCTTCCTAAAAACATCAGAAAGAAAACCTATGTCTTGGCATTAACGCAATGCTCTTATCGGTTATTGATTTTAAGGCCAAATCACCGACTACTTTTCTAGCAATACCAATTGCACCATTGCAATCTGCATTTATTAACATCCCATTTGAAGAGTGAAACAATCCACGCTTAACACGTTTACCCAAACTGGGTTTTTTGATCTGATTTGAGCCATGCTTTTTTAAAGGTTCAAGCACCAAATTGTCAGTCTTTGATATATTAAATATAAAATCCATTTTCACAATCTCACGTTCCTCAACCAACCCATCTATTATGTCTAACAGAAAACTGTTCTTAAATCAAGCCAACACCCATAACCATCTGGGTGATTGAATCTATTATTTAGAATATTACTCTAAGCATCAATGTATGTCAATATACAACAAAGTGAGTTATTTGTACAACAAAAATATTTTGATGAGAATGAGTGTTGTAAAAATACAACATTCACCCTTTAAAAAGCCTGAAAATTAACAATGACTTTGGAACCAAAATTCACAATTCAAAATTAGGTTTTCCAATGTGTCAACCAACGTCGTAATGTTCGCAGTGGTGCTGTCAATCGCATTGAATGTGAATTTTCAATAAAATCTAATTGTTGTTCTAGCGCGACTTTTTGCAATTGTAGCGCGTTATACTCATGCTCACAATCCCTTCGAGCTTGTGATTTTCTTAACCCATTTTCGACTATCCTATCTGGGGCTCGCGATGCATTGGCGCATAACGAGAGTAAGGATTGGGTGACATTTGACCAGCGGTACTTAAAGGCGAGCATTCTAACACCGTCTATATAGGTTGCATAGTTTTTAGGATTATGCAGTTTTTCAATCGCCGCTATCCAAGCGTCTTCGTCCGTCGGATTAACCACAATACCCGCTCTGTGACGAGCAATTTCATCGGCCAATACATCGCCTTGCGTTGTGATAATCGGTTTCCCCGCCCATAAATAAGATAAAATACGGGTACGAAAAGAAAAATGGGTTTCAAGGGAATCAAAATGGGCACTGACACCGATATCAGCATCCAATAAATGATTGTGCAAAACATCATAAGGCACCCAGCCACTTTGAAAAATGACTTGCGTATTATATAAACCTAATTCTTGTGCCAAAGCAATCGCACGGTGTTGCTTAGGCATAGTGTGGATAGTTGTATTAGGATGTTGTCCGCCTAAAAAAACCAGCCTTAAATCCGGATATCGTGGTGAAAGACGATGAACAACCCGAATCAACGTCAGCGGGTCAAACCATTCCCAGATACCACCCCCCCATAATAGAACAAACTCGGCCTCATTATCAAGGCTTTGCCGAAAACCGGTGCCAGTACGCTGCGGCGCACTATCTGGCAATCCAAAAGGCACGATTATCACGCGCTGTTGAATTTCATGATAAGTCAATGGGTTAATACGACCCAAGGCCAGCAGATGACCGAGCCATAAATCACGTTGGCGCTCACTGGCACACAAAAAATAATCGGCCCATTTCAGTTGTTCATTCATCATGCGGACTTGATCGGCGATGATGGGCCGGTCTTGTGGCGCGTGATGTTGTTCTAAACCTTCCAAAGGGACTGGATCATACAAATCGGCCACTAAAACTTTATCACTCTCACGGAGCATGGGGTAAAGGTCAAAGATATAACCTTGAAAGATGACAATATCATGACAACTTATCAGTTCTGTTATATTCTCTGGGGTGTGTTGTACCAAAGAAAAGGATGTCGTGTGTTGCAGTGTGTCAGGTATCGCATTCGGTGCAGCCAATGTGACAGTATGAAAAGGGGCCAAGGCTTTCGCAAATTCCCAATAGCGAATAGCAGGCCCGGCCATACGTTCAGTAATGACATCAGGCGATAACAGGAGAATAGACATATCAATTATCAATTATTAATTATCAATTATAAGTTAATTTGGGGAATGCTTTCATTAAGGAATGCTTCATTAAGGAATGCTTATAACCAATTCAAACTCAAGTTTGAACGGAAAGTTCGTAGGCGTAGGTCTACGTTCCAACTTTAGTTTGCAAACAATTATTGAACTTCCAAATCCCCATGATCAACGAGTTCAAATATTAATTTATCACCTTCTCGAAATCCTTCTAAATCGGCCCATGATTTGACTAACTCACCAGACTCATTGCGGTGACGCACGACAGGAATATGCAGTTTCAAGTCTGGTGACAGGGTGGCTTCATAATCCTGTGGCGGTGTATCTAACGGATTCACCACTCGCCCAAGAAACAAAATGCTGCCCGATGGATTATGACGAATTAAGAATAGAAAAGGATGATCTGCGCGGAAGGTTTCAGGGGGTTCAGGCATAGCTGTCCCGCCAATAGCAACGCCGGTTGATGCCGCAGCTTCTGTGCCTTCTTCATTGACATCGACAAACGCTTTATGAATGACTGAAGAAATAACGAGGTTTTTTGTACCATTTAGGCCTGAAAAGTCGGCCTGACGAGAATTGAACGCATCTGGCATACCCATAACCGCAAGTGTGTTGGATAACTCAAATTCACCACTGATCTTGAATTTGGGCAAAAAGACGGTAACGTCCTTTTTTATAAAAAGGTTTAACCACATTTCAAGTTGTTCTGCTGTCAGCGACTGTTCCCATTTCGAGAACCCACCCTTCGGAAGAATAACGATCATGGAAACCTCATTTCCTTCGTAGGCCAGTTCAAGCACTTGAACAAGATCATCTTCAAAATACGGTCTGTGAATTTCTTTCTGACTCATGATAGGCACCTCAACACTGGTTTCGGGAGTCACCCAAAAAAGCGCCGTTTCGCTCTTATCAAACTCAGTGGCCCAATTGCCTTTAAAATAAATAGCATTAACGAGGACAAGGCGGGTTAAACTACTGAGCATACCCGGTTTAATGAGTTCTTTGATTTTGTCCTGGGTTTGTTCCTCTACCCAAGTGTTGATTTTCAAGCGGGCCGCTTCAAAAGCAGTTTGAAAATCAACCGATTTCAGTTCAGCCTGATAAGCATTTGTTACCAAGTCGATAAAGCTATCAAGAAAGGGATAGGCTTGATCAACCCACAATCCATTGGCAACATTGAGCGCGATATCTTCTTTCTGCTGAGCGGCATTGATTTGCGCTTGCAACTCACCAAATGCGGAATGAAATTGAGTTTGATCTGTGCCAAAATGTAAAACCTCAGACATTTGCGCCGCAGTCTGCTCTCGTGCCCCAGCATAAGTCATAGCGAGAGCGGTTGAAATACTGTAGGGGGATAAAAACAGATTACCTTTATAGGTTTGCAATTGCTTGTAGAGATCAAATGCAAAAGCGGTGTTACTCGACACGACAGCGTCGGTGTTTTCAGCGGCAAAAAGCGCTTGAGTTGACATCAAGAATACTGTAATGCTTGCCGTTAAGATTTGTTTTTTCAGTTTCATAGCAATAATAGCAATCATCTACCAAAATTTATAACATGTCAATCATTGTTTATATTGACAGCCTTAGAGAGAAGAAATATTATAAATCAATAATTTACAAAGTCGTTCAGGCGTTCATAAGTCCATGATTTTATAGAAAATAGGACAACTGGATTGCCCCTACGGGCCAATGCCACCTTCGCCTTCCCGAACACGCAAGGGCAAGCCCCTACAGCCCCCAAATACGTTGTGTTTTGTAGAGGCATACCTGCGCGCGATACTTAAAAATAATGGCATTGCCCCTACGGGCGGCTTGTAGGAGCAATCCCTTGTGCTTGCCGGTGGTATATTAATTTTTTGGAGTAACGCCTGAACGCCTTTTTCGAACGACTGATAATTTCATCATGAATTAATGAAGACAAAACCGAACACACAACATACTAACGCCCTGGTTAATGAAACCAGTCCTTACTTGCTACAACATGTTCATAACCCAGTGCAGTGGTATCCGTGGGGAACACAGGCCATAAGTTTAGCTAAACAACACAAGAAGCCCATTTTATTGTCCATTGGTTATTCTGCCTGTCATTGGTGTCATGTTATGGCGCATGAGTCATTTGAAAATGCACAAACCGCAGCCTTGATGAATAATTTATTTATCAATATCAAAGTGGATCGTGAAGAACGCCCTGATCTGGATAAGATTTATCAAAAGGCCCATCATTTGATTACGCAACGTACTGGTGGTTGGCCGTTAACAATGTTTTTAAGTCCTGAAGATCAGTATCCGTTTTTTGGGGGCACTTATTTTCCCCCGCACCCGCGTTATGGCATGCCCGCTTTTACCGATTTATTAAAAAAAGTCGCCGCATTTTATCATGAACATCAAGATCAAATTAAGGCACATCAGCAATCATTAGCGAAAACCTTAAACAGCGACGAGGTATTGCAAACCACAAGCATCGATCAGATCAACGCTGCCCCTTTTAATTTAGCGCGCGAGGAACTGGCAGACCGTTTTGATAAGATTCAAGGCGGTTTTGGAGGCGCACCTAAGTTTCCCCATATTCCCAATATTGAGCGTTTACTGCATCACTATATCATGACAGCAAGGCAGGGTGAGGCAGATGAGGCAGGCTTAGATATGAGCTTGTTTACTTTGAAAAAAATGGCCTTAGGGGGCATATACGATCAACTTGGGGGCGGATTTTGCCGTTATGCTGTGGATGAACTTTGGATGATTCCCCATTTCGAGAAAATGCTCTATGACAACGGCCCCTTTCTGACTATCTATAGTGAAGCCTGGCTATTTCTTCAGACTAACAACAGCCTTTTTGAAAATACCCAGGCCCTTTCTCAAAAAGGGGATGATAATTTATTTAAGCGCATCGTTTTGGAAACGGCAGATTGGCTTATCCGTGAAATGCTTTCAAAAGAAGGCGGTTTTTATTCAAGCTTGGATGCCGACTCTGAAGGTGAAGAAGGCAAATTTTACGTTTGGACAAAAGACAAACTCAAAGACTTACTGGATAGTGAATCCTATAAATTCTTTGCCTATCATTTCGGTTTAAATCGGGCAGCGAATTTTGAAGGCAAATGGCATTTACACGTTTTTCATGAGCGCGAAAAGACGGCTAAACATTTTAAATTATCCCTTGAAGAACTCAATACCCGTTTAGATAAGGCACAAGCTACCTTGTTTAAATATCGTGAACAACGAGCACGCCCAGGGCGCGATGAGAAAAGACTAACTTCATGGAATGCCTTAATGATCAAAGGCATGGCAACGGCCGGGCGGATTTTTGATCGTCAAGATTATCTCCAAATCGCCGAAAAAACACTTGATTATATTAAAAATACCCTCTGGGTTGACGGCAGATTGTTAGCAACGAGCAAAGATGGCAAAGCACATTTAAACGCTTATTTGGATGACTACGCTTTTTTGTTAGAGGCCATTTTAAGCTTATTGCAAGCACGTTGGCGCGATGGCGATTTAGCCTTCGCCATAGCCTTAGCGGAAGTCTTGTTAGAAGAATTTGCCGACACCGAACAAGGCGGTTTTTATTTTACCGGGCATCATCATGAAAGCTTGATTTCACGGCCTAAATCGTTTACAGATGATTCCGTTCCCAGTGGCAATGGCATTGCCGCCTTAGCATTAGGAAGATTAGGCTTTTTGTTAGGCGAATCCCGTTATCTTGAAGCGGCGGAAAAAACCCTTCAAGCAGCATGGCCACATATCACACAAATGCCATCTGCTCATACCACCCTGTTATTGGCGCTAGAAGATTATTTATTCCCCCCTCAAACGATTATTTTACGGGGAGAAGCAGACAGAAACTTGAAAATCTGGCAAGCAGCGTGTCAAAAAGACTATGCGCCACAACGTCTCTGTTTTGCGATTCCAAATGATGCCACAGAATTGCCTGGTACGCTGTCAGAGAAAAAACCCCAAGGTGCAGCAGTCGCTTATATTTGTACTGGGTATCAATGTAATACCCCAATAACCTCATTATATGAATTGACAAAAACGTTGACTTTGTAGAGACGCACTGCGTGCGTCTCTATGTTAAATGCACGGCAATCTATTAGACGCACGCAGTGCGTCTCTACGTTAAATGCACGGCAATCTATTAGACGCACGCAGTGCGTCTCTACGTTAAATGCACGGCAATCATTAGACGCACGCAGTGCGTCTCTACGTTAAATGCACGGCAATCTATTAGACGCACGCAGTGCGTCTCTACGTTAAATGCACGGCAATCATTAGACGCACGCAGTGCGTCTCTACGTTAAATGCACGGCAATCTATTAGACGCACGCAGTGCGTCTCTACGTTATTATTATAGATAATCCTTGTCGTTCAATCCTTGTAGAGATTTATGACAAAAAAAACTAAAAAGCAACACGATTCTGTGGCAAGCGATTTTGCCATCTCTCTGACTGACACAGAACAAACCAATCCGGCAGCTGCCGATTTATTGCGCCTATGTGCTTTTCTTTATCCCGAAAATATACCAGAAGAAATCTTAAAAGAAGGCATTAAAGCGTTAGACGGCCATTTAAAACAGATTGCTGATGATCCGACAGCTTGGGATGAAACCATACAAGAAGCTTATAAGACTCAGTTTTTGCGATATAATCCCAATCGCAAAATCATGACGATGAACTATTCTATACAAACATTCTTGAAACAAGGCATGTCAGGTGCTGAACAACGGATATGGGCAGAAAAAGCAGTACAGGTGATGAATCAGGTTTTTCCAGAAGTTGAGTTTTCAAATTGGCCCCAATGTCAACGTTTATTGCGATGTGCTAAAACCTGTACGGAACACATTATACAATGGCAGTTAATACTTAAAGAAGCCCCTGAATTACTCAGTGAAGTCGCCTGTTACTTGCATGAAAGAGCGCAATATGCACAAGCGAGGCCGCTTTATGAACGGGCCTTGACTATTCGAGAACAAATCTTAGGTCAAACCCATCCAGAAGTCGCCGAAAGCCTGAATGATCTGGCCAGTTTGTATCATATCATGGGTAAATACACACAAGCCAAACCCCTGTATGAACGCGCCTTGGACATTGTAGAAGTCGCGTTAAATAATGAACCCTCAGAGCCTGAGAAATTACATCAAAGACGGGCCACCAGTTTAAACAATCTAGGCAGCTTACATAAAGCACAAAAACTGTTTGAAGAGGCAAAGCCTTACTATGAAAAAGCCTTAGAAGTTTGGGAAAATGTCTTAAAAAAAGAAAATGCTAATCTCGCCGCAACACTCAATAACCTTGCCGGCCTGTATGAAGCTCAAGGCGAATATAAAATTGCCAAGCCGATGTATGAAAGGGCTTTAGAGATTTGGAATGAAGCGGTTGAAGCTGAGCATCCTAACATTTCGGCCACCATCAATAATCTCGGTGGTTTGTATAAACTCATGGGAGAAGATGAGAAAGTTCAACCCTTATTGGAACAAGCTTTAGCGATTCGTGAACAAGCCTTAGGTGATCACCCCGATGTCGCGATCAGTCTCAATAATCTGGCCGAATTTTATAAATCAATTGAAGACTATGTTCAAGCCAAACCCATGTATGAGCGGGCCATCAAGATTTTAAAGCAGACTTTTGAATCAAAACATCCACATATCAGTATGTGCGTCAACAATTATGAACATTTACTGTCGCTGATGAAAAAACCACAAAAACGGCGAACAAAGCGTCGAAAATAAAATTATCAGTTTCACGCAAAAGTTGAGGCAAACAAAAACGGTATTTAGCTTCGCTGGCCTTCGGCTCACGCGCTTTGTTTCGCTTCGCTTCACTACGCGCGTGAAATGTGAAAATCAGTTATCAGTTATCAACTATCACCATTTTCTTTTAACCACTCTGTAAACTCCAAAAAACCAGCGTGCTATCTCAAATGCAAATCAATAGAACACAGATTGTCATGATCTGACTGATTAACGCTGATCTGAAATCAGCGCAAATCATGATCATCAGTTACATCAGCGTTTTATTAGATTACTCGCCTTTTGGAGTTTTTTATCAAGTGTTACTAATTCAACACAATGCGTAGAGGCCAACCATAAATAACTGGCATCATAAGTTGTTATACCCATTTTTTCAGCGAGTTTGACAACAGCCGGGTAATCAATTTCCATCGCTTCTATTTTAAACTGATCTAACAAAGTAAAAACCTTCATTAAGGATTCCCGTTTATCAGGGTGAGCGGTCAGTTTTTTGAGGCAAATACTTGCCATTTCAAACCAAAGGAGCGTCGGAGCCATCAACGAGACTTGATCTAATTGATTAGCTATGTCAGTCGCTTGTGGTTCATTAAACAATAGAGCCGCAATAGCGGAAGCATCCACAACTTTAATGTTCATCTCGATCACCTCTAATCATCTCAACAGATTCTGCCGGGGTTTCCAACCCAAGCTGTTGTACTTTAGCCAAGATTTGCTTTGGTGTGGATGGTTTAACTTTGATGGCTTCTTCCAAAATGGTTAGCAATTCACTTTCTAAAGTACGGTGATTTTGAGAAGCACGTAAAGCGATGTTTTGTACGATCAGTTCCGGTACGTTATTAATAGAAAGTGTCACTGGCATCAGTCTGTCCTCTATCATTTATCATTTATCAGTTATGATTATCATGATCGAACTGATTAACGCTGATTGATCAATCAGCGCAAATCATGAGCATCAGTTACATCAGCGTTCTATCTAAAATGCAAATCAATAGAACGCAGATTGTCATGATCTGACTGATTAACGCTGATCTGAAATCAGCGCGAATCATGAGCATAGCTTGTTATGGTTAATTATTCAAATTGGTTTGAATACCTTTGTCAAATTCAACTCGGCACTAAATATGATATCATTATTAGACTTGTCCGGAAATAATTTTTTTGATAATCAAAAACACAATTCACAAAAGCCTTATTTTCGGACAACTCTATTGAATTCGTTCATGCTCCTTGCGAATCATTTCCTTAAATCTATCATTGAGTAGGCACCAATCCACAATATCGACACGAATAGGCAGATCAGATTCACTAAATGCCTCTTTTATTTTTCCATAAAGTGAAATATCCAAAGGGCTATCAGTCATTAAAACGAGATCCAAATCAGAAAATGGCTTCACTCTTCGCCTCGTTACCCGAGAACCAAAAGCCCAAACCTCATAATGAGGTACAATACGTTGTAAGATACTCTGTACTTTATTTAAATGTTCGGCTTCCAAAACTATCATGGATTTCTTTGTTTTAAATTGTGCAACAATGCCTTAGCATCCTCAATAAAAATCAATGCGGTTTCATAAACTTTGACGGCTTTGTTTTCATCATAAGCGTGGGAAGTGATATTGCGTTGTCTTCGATATTCAAACCACGCTTGCGGCTTATTTATCAAGCTGCGTTCAGCTGCTTCTCGTATCATCTCTTTAAAACCCATTGCGTCAATACTGACAGGTGTTTGTGAATCAATTTCCAATTGGCGTTTGAGCATTTTCCAAGACAATTCATAAGTGTATTCAAAACGCTGAATGACACTATCTCGCAATTCGTCATCATCAGGTGTCTCTTGGGAACGTTCAATACCCCGTTCCAAACTTTTTAAAGCTTTTTCTAAAGAAGTGAGATCAAGCATAGTTTATCAGTTATCAGTTCCACGCTAAAGTTTTTGCGCGCAAAAACTTTAGCGTGGAAATCAGTTATCAGTTATCAGTTATCAGTATCATGATCGAACTGATTAACGCTGATCTGAAATCAGCGCAAATCAGGCCATAATCAGTCAAATCAGCGTTCTATCTATTTTTTTAATTAAAGCGGCTCCCATTTATTAGAACCAACGATATTATCAATTAATGAATTTACAATACGATTTAAAACAACTCTTCAAAAGGCAAAAAGATCGCCTAACCCAATCACCTCATTTTAATACGGTCATTGAAAATCAATACCCAGAAAGCACCTTATTAAGTGAACAAGGTTGCCATCAAAAGGGATTAATCTCTGATGGGCAAATACCCGTTACCCTGTTAGCTGGTGTTTGTATTCGTTTTCACTTAATCCCCAGTGAACCGCTTATCACCGGCCTACGTTTACGATTTGGCACCTATTGTCGCATCAATCAGTGCCACATCACGTTGATAATCAACGATTTTACACACCGTTTTAATGCGCGTCAATTAATCGATAATCAATCAACCGATATTCTGTTTCCCACACCGCAAACCTGTATTCCTGGGCAACCCGTCGCGCTTGAAATCTATTGTGAAGATGCCGCTTCCAATCACACCATCGCGGTTTGGTGTAGCAAAATGCAGACTGCTTTTGTCAATACACTGAGTTTAAAAAAACCGCTGCTTTTCCCAGAAGTCTCACAACCGCGTGTCAGTATCGTCATCCCGGTTTTTAATAAAGCCTTATACACCTACAACTGCTTATTGACACTACAAGCTTGTGATCAGGAAATCAGCAAAGAAGTGATTATAATTAATAATGATTCTAGTGATGATACCCCAGCCCTATTGACACAATTGCAAGGTGCAATCAAAATCATCAATAACACCGAAAATCAGGGTTTTGTGCAAGCCTGTCGGCAAGGTGCAGAAATTGCCAATGGCGAATTCATTCTCTTTTTAAATAATGACACTCAAGTCACGCCTAGCTGGTTATCGAATCTCGTGAAAGTCATGGAGTCCCAAGCCGATATCGGCATTACCGGTTCCAAATTGATTTATCCAGATGGGCAGTTGCAAGAAGCAGGTGGGATTATTTTTAACGATGCCAGTGGTTGGAATTATGGCAGATTGCAAGAACCCACAGATGCGCGTTATAACCAAAGTCGAGAAGTCGATTATTGCTCAGGCGCGAGTTTAATGATCAGAAAAACCCTATGGAATCAACTAGGTGGCTTTGATATGCGCTACGCGCCAGCCTATTACGAAGACACCGATTTATGTTTTGCAGCGCGTCAAGCCGGTTATAAAGTCTATTATTGTCACGACTCCCAAGTCATACACCATGAAGGCATTACCGCCGGCACTGATATTCAAAGCGGTTATAAAGCCTATCAAGGCATCAATCGGAAAAAATTTCAAGCCAAATGGTGGAACGTCTTATCAAGTCATCCCCCACCACCGCCACAAAGCTCGCCCGATGCCGCCGCATTCCGCTTTATGACGGCCACCCATTTTCGCATCCCAGAAAACAAAATCATAGCCACGCATTTTTTAGCACAAGGCTGGGCCGCCAATTTTTGGAGTTATTTGAATATCAACAAAGTGGATCAAGAAATCGAACTGATTCAAAGCATGGGATTTAATACCGTCATACTCTTAATCCCCTGGGTAGGATTTCAAACCAAAGTTGATCCCATCACCTATTATCAAGACTATTTCACCTTGTTTCAGCAATTATTAGACAAATTGCAACAGCATAATCTGCAAGTCATTTTGCGACTCGGTTATAGTCATGATAACGGCCCTGACAGCGAGCCGGAAGGCTTTTTGCGGCAAATCGTTATTGCTGCCGAACCGCTTATGTTGACAGCATGGTGCGATTATTTGGATCGGCTATGGGATATCGCACAACGCTATTCTAATGTACTCGGTGGGTTTATTACTTGGGAAGACTTCTTTTTCATGGATTTAACGCACACCCCCCCAGAAACACGGCTATTATTTGGCACGCGCACCGGTTATCAACACTATTTGGAAAAACACTATACCCTAGAAGAGATTTCAGATCGTTATCAACACCGCTTTGAAGCTTATACTGATATCCCCATTCCCGCATTCAAATCCAGCGCGATTCATTTATTCTGTGCATTTTGGGATCAAGTACTGATTGAAACGCTTTTCCAAACCTCCAAAAAACATTTTCCACCGTTAACGATGGAAGTCAGAACCGACTGCGATTATCAAGAAGACTCAGCTATCTGTCATCACGACACTTTTGATTTGACACCAGACACCTATTTGACAACGATTTACTATGCGCCAGCATGGGGGGCCCCTAATGATGGCCGTTTAGAAACGGCCGAAGATGTTTTAAAACGTATGCAGTTTATGTTTGATCATCTTCATACCCAAACCAACAACCTCTTTTTTATTGATCAATTCAATTTCATTGATAACACACCAGGCTTTGAACATAACACCAGCATTTTACCGGAACAGATTCCTCAGTTTTTAGCCGGCGTTGCCCCCATTTTACAATCACAAACGATTGGATATGGGCTATGGACATTACACGATGTGCGTGCTAACGCATTGAAAAATGGGCTTTTTGAACGCGATTACCCAATATGGGAAATAGACAATGGCGAAATCGTTTTTGATACCTCTACTCAAAAGAAAGCCGCTTTGTTAAAATCAGGAGGGATACTCAGTCAATTACTGGCTTGGTGTGTCGGTATTCCTTATGTCAAAGGGATGCCTTTTCAATTAGACTTTAAAGTGAAATCGGCAGAGGAGGCAAAAACAGCCGGCGAAATCTCTCTGGTTGTGGTTTATGAAAATAAAATCATACATCAAGACACCGTATCTTGGCAAATTCAAAACGATTGGCAAGATATCCATTTAGAATATATACCGTTTTACCTTGGGCATACCTTAAAACTCGAAAATCAAGGCACGCCCGTTTTGTTGAGTGATTTATACTTATATCAAGTCTGGCAAGAAAACGGAGTCATTGATGCCCAAGGCAAACCCAAATCGTTTTACAAACACTTAGTTTCGCTCAACCAACAGTTGACTCATCAAAAACAGCCTCATTTGAAAAGTGTTTTTCAGCAAAAAGACATCACATCAGAACAATTTGAAAGTGTCTTTCCTGATCACTGGATGGGTAAAACCCTGTTAGGGCTCATAGCTAAACCTGTGGAACAGGATACCTTCTCTTGGATTCTCAAAGCGTATGTACCGGAAACTTGGCAGGATTATCATAACGGCATTATGCTAACACTAGATGCTCAAGAATATCCTATCAGTCAACCCATTAAGGCAGGTTACAACGAAATTTTAGTCGGCCCACTAGACAGTATCTTGTTTAACGACATCGTCTTTTTTCAATTAGAAGCCGAAAACGTTTTTTCTCCCAGCCAATATGATGCACACTCTCAGGATAATCGAGAAGTCAGTTTGCAATTGATCGAATTTGGTTTTGAAGGCTAGGATTAAATCAAAAACCAACTACAAGGATTGTATATAATAAGGGATTGGAGCGTAGCGGTACACCATTGTTAAATCCTTTCTTATATATAATCCTTGTAGTTAGGGTTTTTGTCGTTATAGGTTTTAGTCGTTATCGAAAATCAGCACCATCAGCGTCATCAGAGTTCTACATTATATGTCTAACCAACAATTATCAAACGAAACCGCCACAAGCCAACAACTGAGTGGCACAATAACAACAGCAACACATCAGATCATCGAAGGGATTGCGAAAGATAATTCTGCGCCACAAAACCCAGTTGCATTAGAAGTCTTTCTTGATGAGGCCTTTTATTTCAAATTCATTGTCAATGATAACAATGCGCCTTTTGGCAAAACACATTTATTTTTTCCTCAGCATTATTTCCAGTTCCATTGCGATTTGCCACTACACACCTTAAAACTCAGTATTCGCTTCGCTGATAATGGCAAAGAACTTGAAAATAGCCCATTTCAGATTCATTACAACGGCACCCCTATCACAGTTGCCATAGAAAATGATGAGGAATATATTGAAGAAACGCGCACTTGGTTGAATAAACGCTTTGGCGAAGGTTATATTGATGGCATTTACTCAGCCCATCAACCCATCTATGGTTACCGTGCTGGTTATTGTGAGCCAAATTTGCTGGATCGCTACCTCATAACCTTTCACATTATGAATGCACTCACCCATTTTTCCTTCAAAACATTTTTAGATGTAGGTGGTGCAGAAGGTTACAAAGCCGCAATGGTGAAACGATTTTTCAACGCACAAGTCATTTCTTCTGATGTTTCACAAGAAGCCTGCAATAGAGCCAATGAATTGTATGGTATAGAAACTGCTATCGGATCGATGCACTCATTGCCTTTTGAAGATGAACAATTTGATATTGTATTAAGCAGCGAATCTCTTGAGCATGTGCCTGATTTTAAAAAATCACTTGAAGAAGTATTAAGGGTGTGTAAACAAGCGGCCATTATCACCATTCCCCACGAATCACAAGAAACGGTTAAAAATGCGATTGAACGTGGCGATGTGCATGGGCATATTCAATTTTTTGACGTTTATTCTTTTGAATATCTCAATCAATTAGGATACGACGTTTTTATCCAAAAAACGCTGTTGCGATCTCAAAAAATATTGACCCCAGGTATTTTAATGGAATGCTATCCTGATACCATTGGTATTATTGAAAACAAAGCATTAAAATGGTTAGCGAAACGAGCCCCTTGGCTAATGCGTCTGATATTTAACAAGTTCGTCGTAGCCCCCCTTTTGGAACAAGATGCCATACTCGATCAAAAGCGTACCGATCTGTTTTACGGGGGTATCCTTGCCATCATTATTAAGGATAAACACGCTTTTTCTGCTTCTCAGAAAAAACATATTAGGATGCGAGAGGTGATGGATTTTACGGTGCCTTTTTTATATAACTACAAGATATAACTAGAAGGATTGTTTAATTGATGCGGATATATACTCAACACGGGAATAAACTTTCAGGCAAAAGTGAGCTTCGCTCACTTTTGCCTGAAAAACTTTTCTAATGAGGATATTTGGCAAATATTTTGCCCTTTTTGCCCTATATAAAAGTTTTTCACTTAAGAAGTTTTGCGCGCAAAACTTGGTTTAGTGAAAAGTTGTGCCCGCGTGCAGTATAACTACAAAGATTATTTATTAATAACTGATGTTACGCACCCTGATTCTTATCAAGGTTATACAAGCGCACGAAACATCACGTATTGATGCCTATACTCTTACAAAATGAGTGGACTATCGACTGATTGAAATGAACCAAACGATAGCAGCATCAATTGTCGTTTGCGTTCTTCAATCCAAGAAGTTGAGTGCGTAACATCAGTTAATAAATGTTCATGCTCTCAGTTTCGTTCAGAACTTATCCTTTATTATAAACAATCCTTGTAGTTATATATCTTTGTCGTTATTAATGCTGATCTGAATAACTGCTATGATATCAAAAGAAATACACCCAATTCGTTTCATGCCTTTCATCACAAAATTTTGGAAGGGGAATAACGTCAATTGGCAAGGCTATGACAGTAAAACGAGTCAACGGGTTGCATGGCTCACGGTTTTTATCTTGACAGCGATACTCTTTATCGCGTTGCAACATTTCTTTCCCTTTATCCAACTGATTACCCTAGACGAACCGATTGCGTATGCCTATTTAGAAGATATCAGCATCAAACTTTTGTATTGAGTCCGATTTTACTCGTTCGCCTAAATCACGCCGCTTTATGTGCCCATTGGTTACTACTGGCAGGGCTTTGGATGTATTTCAGAACTTCTCAAAGTAGCCCATTATGGGGTTGGCTGATCTTTATCAGTCTCAGTGCCTTAATTCATCCTTATTTAATCGCAATGATGTTCGGTTTAGTCACCGCTTTCTATGCACGTTTATGGTTAATTGATCGTCGCTATACTGCTATTTCTGTTTTAGGCCAATTCGTTCTGTTAGGCTTGACTACCTTATTTATCTGGTGGGTGCTAGGCTATTTTATGGTGACGAGCCAAAGTCATATGGCAGGGCAGACACCGTTAGGGTATTACTCTATGAATTTATTGGCACCGTTTAACCCGATGTGGTGGTCCATCTTACTCAAAAATATGCCTGTAGTAACAGAGGGGCAAAATGAAGGATTTAATTATTTTGGTGTAGGCGTATTGGTGATGGGCATCTGGGCCATTTATGAATTAAGCAAGCGTACTGTTCAAGTAGCAACGTTCAAAAAACGGTTGCCTTTAGGTGTCGTCTGTATCGGTTTTACCCTGTTTGCCCTCAGTAATAAAATCACAATGGGAGATGCCGTACTCATTGATTTTCAAAGTGATTTATTGAATCTATTTGCCCCGTTTCAATCATCAGGTCGATTTTTTTGGCCTGTCAATTACACGCTACTTTTTTTAATCATTAGTCTATTGATTGTCAGGAATAGATTACGCACTGTCATTATCTACCTCAGTTTCGCCTTGACGATTCAAGTACTTGATTTACACGCGATACATCAAGCTATCCGTCACAACCATAGAGAAGCGAGCTTTTATAACTGGGAGAATCCTTTACAGTCTTCTATTTGGAACGAATTGGCTTCGTATGATTATCAACATATCACTTTAGTTCCGCCAAGTGCTTGTGGAGAAGCGGCGGCACCTTATTTACCTTTTTCACGCCTAGCAGGCCGTTATGATATGACGATCAACAGTGGTGTTGCGGCACGAGTTGATGTGGAAAAAATCATGCAATATTGTCAGACGCTATTTTCAGATATCCAGGAGGGCAAAGTGACAGATGACACGATTTATATACTTCATCCTAACTATCTGGAGGCCTTTAAAAAAGCGACAGTGCCCGTCGTGTGTGTCAAGATTGATGGTTTTGACACCTGTGTCACAGAGGATAGTTTCAAACAATGGCAAGTCAGCCAACATTATTGATTCAAAAAAGAACGCAAGAGACACAAGAGACGCAAAGATTTATCTTTTTGAAGGAAAGCTTATTTAATGCTTGAATAATTAAGAGGAAAACGACTTCAATCCACTGAAAATATAAAAAAAGAGATCGGTAAATGATGAAGTTGGCTATTGGCTACAAAATAGGTTATTGTCTAAGGGAAAATTTGTGATTTTCCTGTTTAACTAGTGAGGATGAACCATGACTGAATTAGTCGAATTTGAGAATGAAACAGGAGAACCAGAGATGGGATCATTTAGCCACAGTTTTGCCCAATCACAACTGACTATTTTGTTGTCTGAGAAACAGAAATTTAGGGCAATGGTTGAATTAAGTTTGGACGCGACTCAGATCGATTTGAGCCAATTTGGACTCAAAAACCAAAATGAGATGATACCTGATATCAGTATCTATCAAAGAGGTGGGCATCGTCCTAAAAAAGGACGAGATATTCTGAAAATATCAGAAATGCCATTGTTAGTCATTGAAATTCTGTCACCCAAACAAGGCCTTGATGATATTATTGCTAAGTTTGAAGCCTATTTCGCATTAGGTGTTAAATCATGCTGGTTAGTTATTCCGTTGAATGAATCCATAACAGTTTATTCTGCACCAGAAAAATTTAAAACTTTTGGCAATGAGAATACTGAAGTCATTGATGAAATCATGGCTATTCAATTACCGATTAAGGAAATCTTTGAACCAGAAAATTTTTAAAGGTAATAGGTAATAAACCTGACAGGTTTTTAAAACCTGTCAGGTTTTTTTTTAAACTCTTTGACTGGACGAGCAGGCACACCAACAGCCAGTGTGTGACTTGGAATGTCTTTTGTCACCACAGCATTCGCTCCAATGACAGCATTATCACCTATTGTCACACCGGCCACGATTGTCACGCCTCGCCCAATCCAAACATTTGAGCCAATGACAATTGGGGCCGAGGTGTGTCCCGCATCACGCAATAAGCTATTCTGGCTCATGCGATGATTCGCATCGCGCACACTGGTATATTCACCAATCATGCTACCGGCTCCAATCTCAATATTCGCGTATGAAACCAAGTGTACACCGCGCGAGAAAACAACGTCATTGCCTATCGTAATACACCCTTGTTCTTGGGTTTCAAAATATAAATCACGATATAAAAGCAGATTCTTGCCAAAATGAATCTCTCCCGTTCCATGAACTTCTGGGCAACTATAAACAACAACACTCGGATCAAGTGGCGTTTTAATTTGAGCCCCTAAACAAGCGTGTGCCCAAAGACGTTGCCAAGGTTTTTGTACAGCATTAATCCCAATAGCTAACCGTGTTAAAATCTTACTTGTCCAGCGTTTAATTGAACGTGGCATTTTGCCAAGCCTCCTTGTCAGGTGGGCTTTAGTTTTTGTTGCCCACCTATTTATTAATTATTTGTTCGTAGGGGCAATCCCTTGTGGTTGCCCTGTATTCCAAGCTCGCGCTGTGAAACAGGCCACTAACCCTCGCAATAACCACACTAGATCGCTACTAAAATGACGAGTACGCGCATAATGGGCTTCCACTATCAAACATTCCTCTCTTGGGGCATCGAACGACAACGTCAATTGACTTGGCCCAATTAAACCCACTGGCGCATAATCGCGCATTCTTTCCCAAACCTCAATCTGATCCGAATGAGCCGTGCGTGCTTCGGCTTGTTCTGGGGTTTCTGGCCGCACACCTACCATCCGTAATCGGCCTGTGATAACGGCCAATAATTTCGGTAAATGTCGCAATAAGGCAATCGAGGTTGCCCATTCTAATGCGGTAAAATCACGCGACCGTAAGATACCGTCTTGATCAATTTCTTTCAGATTACCCCGTAATTTTATTTTTCGTAAAGGTTTCCGAGGATTTTGCAATAATGCCGCTAACAGGGCTAACGGCCAGAACGGTATTGAAACCAACAAGGTGAAGACACCTAAACCACGGTTTAACACTTCAACAAATTGGCTATACAGGATTGGTGTCTTTAAATCAGCCAATAATCGGTTATCAACAATGGGCTTAACCTTGCCAGTATTAACCGGTATCAACAGATTACCCCAGACAATAGCATTATCAAGTTCTACCGATTGACCAATATAAGTGCAGGGCAAGACAACAGTGTTATTGAGCTTGGCATGACGCTCAACTCTCACATCATCACATAATACAACTTTGTCTACTAAACGCGCCCCCGCATGAACGCGGCAAAAAGCGCCTACTAGCCCCGTATTATGCGGCATAACCTTAGAACGACGACCCACTTGTAATTTCTCATTGATTTTTCGCACGGGTAAAACTAAAGTTGGAAAATGTCCGGCCAAAACGTCAAGATTAGCCTGGTGAAAAGCTTTCAGGGAATCTAGCATCGATAACTTACCTTCAACCGGAAGCGCGTAAAATGTTGTTTTCTGAGTGTCTGGATTGACAAAAAGCAGGTTTTGATTGAGTTGTTGCGGATTTGTAGATTGATTTTGTGCAATAAAAGGAATCCAAGGAAAACGGACTAAATTACTCGCTTGCCAAGGATTCGGGCCCGTTTGTTTACGCAATAAGCTCATACCCGCATGACATCCTTGAATGGTGGCCACAATTTGTCCATCAACTTGTTGGGCTTCGGTTAAAAAATCCTGAATCTCAAGACTACGCAGTACATCAGCACGAATAAGCAAATATTCAGAATCACTCAATTGGGCACCTAAGCGAGCAAGCACATCAGGCGGCGCTTCTTGCCCACGACTCAATATATATTCAAACTGTAAACCCCAACGTTCACCATTACCCAAATATCGCTCTATGCAATCCGCAAAAGGTGAAATCACGACAAAAACCTTGCGTATACCGGCCATCCATAATCCTTCAAGTGTATATTCAATCAAAGGTTTAGCCGCGATTGGCAATAAAGCAACACAAGTTTTGTGAGTTAAAGGTTGTAATTCTGAACCCTTGCGATCTGCAAATAAAATAGCTTTCATATCAGTTATCAGTTATCAGTTATCAGTTATCAATTTCGTAAAGACGCGAGGCTTCGGTTCGATTTTGCCACGGAAATACACGGAAATACACGGAAATATTCCGTGCTTTCTGTGTCATTCCGTGGCTAATATCTGATAACGGACAACTGATAACGAAGATTTTCCCAAGCAAACAAGATTAAACAGATATCGGCCCATAACTTTGTCAATTCTTCAAAGGATAGGCGCAGTACAAGTTGTGATGGGAATGTTGCGTCAATCACAAACATGATGGCAAAAAAGATGGCGGCTGCATATAAAAAATAACGTGCCATTTTGGGTTTATTACGCAAATCACCAAGCCATGCCAATAGCCCAATTTCAATAAAACCTAAACCGAGCAATAAATAAGCATCATTGCGCCCTAACCATTTTCCCACCGTTTCATGTATTAAAAAGCGTTCATCCCAACCCAAATAAATGAACAAAATGATTTGGGAAATATAAAACCAATAGGCTTGAGGCTGTTTCACTTTATCTATACACAGTAAACAAACCCCAAATAATAAGGCTGTCGCCCACAGTAAAAAGACACTTAAAGTGGTATTGATGGCATAAAAAAACACCTCGCCTTGAATATCTGTGACAAACTGTCGTACATAAGGTTGCGACGTTTGCCACTCAATCACTATCAAGACAAGGCTGTAAATGCCCACTAATAAAAATAATAAGAGATGTGAAGCCTTCATAATTCATATCGCCTCGCAATGAGTACAGCACACAGGAACAAGCTATACATACCGATGATTTCAAACATTTCTTCAAAACACGTTAAAATGCTGACACCTTGATTGAATGAGGCCAGCCACCATTCAAAAGCTTCAAAAACAAACACGCCCGGTAAGCACACTAAGGCGAACAGTAAAGTCAGATAGGCCGATTGACGTTGCCTATCCTGATTGTGAGGCATTGTCGCAATCACCTGTCGCAGAAAATAAACGAGCGCAAAAAAAACGCCTAACAAAACAGGGGCAAATAGGATGATCCAAGAGTATCCACGATTGTCAGGGGGGGCCTGGCTCCAAAGCTGATTAATGACTCGCTTAAACCATTTTCCCGCTGTTTCATGAATACTCGCCACTTCATCCGCTGACAATAAAACCGCGCCAATCGCGGTTAATTGAAACACAAAGCGTGTCCAACGCGAAATCGTAAAAGCGGGTGAATAACCCCAACCGAGCAAGACAAAACTGAGGCCCACTGCGAGAAACAGAATACTTGAGAACCAAGTCGCCAGCGTATTTTCCCAACGCAGATCAACCAATTCCAAAACACGATGCCAATTAATGCCAAAAATCCTTTGCCAATCAGAACCTTGGCTCAAGTAGGCTAAGAATGTTGTCAATATAAAAAATAGGCCTATTAAAAATAATGGCCAAGCCAATTTTTCGAGTAGAGAATGAATTTTAATGGTTTAAACCTCCAAGATTGATTTTTTTTTATAAAACCTGACAGGTTTTTAAAACCTGTCAGGTTTGGCCAGTTTTGTACCCTGGTTTGTGGTAATGCTCATTCATAGCCCTCCAAATAGTGCTTAATTAAGGCCAGTATTTGTTGATCTTCAAAATCCTTGGCTAAGCTTTGCAGTTTGTGAGCAAAGGGAATATATTTCTCATCTAGGTTTTCAAGATGTATCGCTTGTTCCCGAATCCGTCGCATTTTACCCATCATGGCTAATTCATATAATTTTTCTAATTCTGCCTCAGGTGGCGGTACCAGTGGCCCACTGCCTTCTGTGGCCGGCGTTTCTGCAACACTATCGCCCACTGATTCAGAATAAAACCAGTCTAATTTCAAGTTGCTTTCCAACAAAGCAAATAGTTTTGAAGCTTCCACAGGCTTAGGTAGAAAAGCATCACATCCCGCTATTCGGCTCTTTTCTTGATCCATATCAAAAACACTGGCCGATATCGCTATAATAAAAACGTCTACTAATTCAGGTATTTGTCGTATCTCTTGTACCGCTTCAAATCCCGTCATGACAGGCATCACTAAATCAGTCATAATCAGAATCGGTTCTATTTCGCGGGCCTTGGCGACAGCGACTTCACCGTTTTCTGCTTCCACAATCTCAAATCCAAGTGGCTCAAGTAAATTAAGCAATACCGCTCGGTTTTCTACTCTGTCATCTACCACTAAGACTTTCTGTTGTTCTCCTGTGTAGCCGACTATTTCCCTTTCAGGGGCATATCTTGTTTGAATACCCTCTACAGCAACAATAGGCAAGCTTAAATCAAACCAGAAAGTACTGCCTTTGCCTAACTCACTTTTTACCTTGAGTTCGCTACCCATCAATTGCACTAACTCTCGACTAATCGCCAAACCTAAGCCAGTACCCGCAGCCCGACGTTGACTATCCCCAACTTGTTCAAACGGTAAAAAGATTTGTTCTAATTGTTCAGGGCTCATACCCACGCCACTATCTTCTACTTCAAAACGAAGCGTTTCAGAAAGCACGTTATTGTCATAAATGGCCCCATTTTCAGGTGAGGTAACGACAAAAGTTCTCAAAATCACCTTACCTTTATCTGTGAATTTGATCTCATTACCTAACAGATTAATTAAAACCTAATGCCCGACTCAAAATACCAAATTCTCCTTTAAAATCAGTGACACGCTGCGTATAATCACCACGCGCAAACGTTTGCATATTCTCGGCCATCTGCGTTAAAGGATGGATGACATTGCGTCGAACCTGCAGCATCACAAGAATAAAAACACACAGAAAACCAAATAATTGAATAACCAAGTCTTGTCTAAAGGCAAGCCACGTTTTTTCTTGAAAGGTAGTAGCCGGTAATTTGATACTTAAAATACCCCGTAATTCGCCTACTTGATAGTTCCAAGCGGTATCGTACAATTTACGGATGGTTTCAGGAGCCTCTTCACGTTTACCATGACATTTTAAACAATATTCCTCTATCCAAATGGGACGAGCATAGAGATAAAAAGGTTCACCGTTTTGAGAAAACGGCTTAAAAAGCAGTTTTTCTTTTGGATGTTCACGAAAATACTCCATTGCAGCCAGTTCGACAGGATCAGCGGCATGATCAGGATTACGGGGTTGATCAGAAACATTATCAAACCGGAATCCAGAATTTTCCCAATTAGGATAGTCTTCAGAAATTTTACCCAAGGCGTATGCTGGCAAAAAACCAAGTGTTTTTTTCAGTCAGGGGTAAACCACTGTCAATAAACTGCCTGTGATAAATACGCCGCGTTGCCATCAACAAACTTCTGACTTTCTCGGCTTGTTCCAGCAAATTGTCTTCCACCGTTTTTTGGGTGGTTTGGTAGTTGACAAATTCAACACCAAGAAAAATCAATAGTAAAATAATACTGATAACCAATAATAATTTAGCTTGAATACCCATTCAATTATGAGCTGCCTCCAAGAGTTATCAGTGGGCACCGTGTTGCCCACCAATCGTCTATTATGTTAAAAGATGCGCTACAGATTGCAAATTTGTAATGGGGCATACTCTTACCACCTATCAGTTTTTTTCTCATTGTTATGTAGAGACGCGATGCTCGCGTCTCTATATGTCTCGCGTCAAGACGAAAATCGTAGAGACGCGATGCTCGCGTCTCTATATGTCTCGCGTCAAGACGAAAATCGTAGAGACGCGATGCTCGCGTCTCTATATGTCTCGCCTCAAGACAAACCCCCTGAGACGCGAGCATCGCGTCGAAACAGGCATCGCCTCAAAACGAAGCCCCTGAGACGCGAGCATCGCGTCTCTACAAAATAGTTCTGTTTGCGAAATAGCGTGACATACATTCGTTTGCGGTAGAGACGCGATGCTCGCGTCTCTATATGTCTCGCGTCAA